>ENA-OPEV01000003-OPEV01000003.1-human-gut-metagenome-genome-assembly--contig:-NODE-3-length-164687-cov-12.479026_pt1 | contig 164687 bp, 186 predicted proteins | sample MGYA00241637_ERZ501537 | MGnify/ENA primary metagenome ERZ501537 (study PRJEB25962, sample SAMEA1972159) | human gut metagenome | biome: human gut; feature: human-associated habitat; material: faeces...
CTTTTTTTTCTAATACTTTTTTTTCTAATACTTTTTTTTCTAATACTTTTTTTTCGTTATTGCATTTCTTATTGCACTTTTTCAATTGCATTCCCTATATATATAAATTATTTCCGTTAACATATAAATAGTATCTGGATTTTTTTCTTCTCAATACTTTTCGGCACAAAATATTCTCAAAATTTGCCGGCATTTCTCCTTTTTTAAAAGTTAATCGCCGCACAAATTGCGTAGGGAGGGGTAAACTATCAAAAGCCAAAATTTACTATTTAATTTTCGTCTATCCCATATTTTGACAAAAAGTCCGAAAAAAGCTGGGTTTTGACTTTCTTCATTTCATTTTCAATTTCTAAAACTTTTTCTTCTTTTTTCTTTTGTGGAAAATTATAAAAAAATTTGTTGGCGGCAATCTTGTCGTCTTTTTTTATGTTTTTTTGCGGCGAGTAATTTTTTAATGGATAAAAGTTTTCATTGGCTTCAAGGGTGGTATCACACACACAAAGCGGCAATTTTTTAGTTGATAATAGGTCTCTTATTTTTTTATTAGAAAGTTGTAAAAAAGCTGCATTTTCACTTCCTATAGCACAAAGAATTTTCTTAAAATAAGATTTGGGATTTTTAGATTTAAAAGAAAGTTTGTCACCATCAGGTAGAACAATAGAATAGGTATTATTGGGGTCATTGAATGCTTCTGGTGGCAGTTCATTTAAAATTTCATCAATAGTAGAACTTAATTCTTTTTTATCATTGACACTATCTTTTCTTTTATATAAAGTATTGCCGCCAAGTTCATTAACACTACTATAAGAATTATAAAAACTGCTACACTCGTTGTTATAGACTAATTGTGACCAATAGTCATTAAATAAAATCTTTGCTGCCGCCACATCGGTAGTATAATTGATATAAAATAAAGTATTAGCGGCGAATGCATATTTTAGCCCCTTAATAGAGCTATCAGAATTCAATAAATAAGTATTTAGCTCTTTGAAAAAATTCTTTTTATACGATGCTAATAAATATTGGTCCTGCCAGCCGCCTTTGTTATCTATGAGCATATCGAATAGTTTATCTTCTTTATTTGGGTCTTTGAGATAAAGATAGATAAGTGTTAGGTCTTTAAGAATGTCATCACTGTAGCCTAAATAGTTTTTGTTATTAGAAAAACACAATAAATATACGCCCGGCAACGGTTTAATTTTTGCATAACTTGAATAAAGTGTTGGTGTAAAAATTTTATTGTTAGTTGGATTAGACTCTAAGAATTCTTTTAATATATAAGGTCTGTTCTCAGGAAATTCACCATTTAAGTAGTAATATAATTTTTCCATTCTGTTGTATTCACTCCTTTTAAAAATAGATATTAAGAAAAGCGTTATCTACATTTTATAGATAACGCCTTATTTCTTTATTCTTTAAGTTTCTTATAACTTAGATAGCACTCTTCTTCGGTTAATCTATCATATTTATGAAAGCGACTATTGTCTTCCCACGGCTTAACTACTGGTGATAAGTTAATATTTACTTCTTGTAAAAAACCATCACTATCTTTAATAGTAAAACGTCCAATACTAATTTCGTTGTTTCCTACAATACTAACTGCTTCATCACCATACTTTGTTCTAAAGCATTCAACCAATTCTGAAAGAACAATTTCTCTCATCTTGTTGGTTGCCGCCTGCTTAGTTAAAGTAGAATCTGTAAAATCAAAATCAATCATGTTTCTGCTCCTTTTTTCTAAAAATTTTTTAAGCCCTCTTAAAATTTTTCAAGCCCCTATTTCCTAAAAAATAATAGCCCCTCTTTAAAAAATTTATACCCCTCTATTAGGAAAAGAATCTACCCCCTATAAAAAGAACTTACCCCCTATAAAAATATGAAATAATTTCATTAATGTCATAAATAGCATCTTTATACCACGCTTTATCAAAAGCATTTAATTCTTTTGCCATGGTAATTAAAGCTTCTTTAACACGTATTGCCGCCTCATAGTTCTTGTAAATTTCTATATAATAAGTAGAAATAATAATACCCCCTATTTTAAATATAAATTAAAAATCCATTGTCCGCCACATGAAAATTAAAAATGTTCATTTCAAAATTTTCATTCGTATACGTCTTGTTTATAGATACCGTACCAAAACTTTTGACCTCCCCATAGTCATATAAACTGCCGTTTTTATCTTCAATACTTTGAATATAAACTGTTTCACACACAAGAGAATTGTTTATTGTAGTATTTCTATAACATCTATATTCTGGTTTGATAATAACCGTGGCAATCAAATCATTTTCCAATTCCATTTTTCCGATAAATCCATTATAAGTTTTTGGAATGCTAAACAATAAAGTCTTATCTAAAAAGTCTGGCGGCACACTAGCATCGCTCATAACTGTATCTCTAATTCTTAGAGAATCATAATCACATTCAGTATCAATAGTAATCCCAAACATTGTTCCATAGGCAATTTCACAATTACTTAAAATGGAATGAGTAAATTGTGCTTTTCTTAAAGAGCAATTATAAAAATAACTATTCCAGAAAAGACAACCATTAAAAACTGCTTCATCAAGTTGAGTATTAGCAAAGAAACAATTGTGAAAGTTTGAATAGGAAAAATCTTTAAAGCGTAAATCTAAATTAGAAAAATTGACATTCCAAAAGGTAAGCCCCGTAAAATCATAGGAATTTAGTTCTTTTGTTAGCTCTTTCCGGTCTTCAATGGAATTTTCACGTTCGTTATACTTGTTTATTGTTTTAATAATTTGAGAACTACGAGCATAAAGTGTCTCTGCCATTAGAACCCCTCCAACATTTCTAATATATAAACTAAGCAATTAACTACAATTGAGTTGCCTGCCTGTTTAATAAGTTAACTATTTGTACTAACATATTCAGCGGCGGCAAATTCTTCATCAGTAAAACCCATGAGCCGCCAAGATTCTAATGGCGTGAGTTTTCTAATTTTCATACCCTCTTCTACAACATAGTTGTCTTTTTGAACAGTAGTTAGCGTAAACGATAGATAAGATTCATTTGGCTCTAATCTTTGAACTAATGTCTTAATTCCAGAGGTTCTATCATTTGGATTTAAAATGTTTCTACCTCTTGAAGCAGCTATGTAAGGCTTATTTAAAGTTAGAATTCTTTCACCATTTTCCATTGCTAAAGTGTTGTTTATTAACTTAGTCCTTGCTTCTTCTTTTAAATAAAACTTATTACCTACTTTTGATTCTAAGATTGTGTTAATGTTTACTCTTGGAATTCTTTTTGGCTCTTTGTAATTGAAAATAACATCTGAATCTTTTAGAATACTAATTGTAAAAACTCTTATTCTTTGTTGCGGCACACCAAAATCAGCCGCATTTAAAATTAAAGAATAGTTTTTATATCCAATTTTTTCTAATTCTTGCTTATATAAATCATAATTCTTTTTGTGTCTTTTAGTTAAAATGCCTTTTACGTTCTCCCATATTAAAACTTTTGGTCTAATAGACTTCGCAATTCTAATATTTTCCCAAAGTAAACTTGAACGAGTGCCGCTCCCCTTGTCTGCTCCTTTGTTTTTGCCAATTACTGAAACAGATTGACATGGTGAACCACTCATAATAATGTCTATGTTTTGCGGGTTTTTATTCCATTTTGTAATATCTTGCGGCGGAAAATTTGTATTATGAATAGCATTATAAGATTGAACCGCCGCCGAATCTTTATCAACATAATCGACTATTTCATAATCCTTTTTAAGCCTATCTAGAGCAGAACTAAAAGCACCAATTCCACCAAATAATTCAATAACTCTTAGCATTTAAACTCCTTTCTTATCTTATTTTCATAGGTCGTATAATAAATTGCTTTAAAATTGTAAGTGGCAAGCATTGTTTGACATATAGGACAAGGTTTTGCTAGCCGAAAATTGCCGTCTTTTTTCTTTGAAACAATAAATAATTCCGCTTTCTTGAAATCTTTAAAGTCATGCGGCAATTTGTTTATTGCATCTACTTCAGCGTGTCGTTTATCATAAATATAATTTTCTGTTCCTTTTGTTTTTGTTCTCCAATAATGTTGAGCAGTTGATGTTTTATCTGAATTTACTCCCCAACTAAGAATTTTGCCCTTATAAACAATGAAACAAACCATTTTAAGTCTATAAGGTCTTTCAGTATAAATATCATCATAAAGCATTATTAATTTGCTGATTAATTTTTTATTCATTATGCCGTCCTCATAGCAAACCTATAGATTTTACTATAATATCGTTGGTCATTTGCCCTTTCACCCAACCAGCCTTTATACTCATCCGGTAATTCAATTGGTTTTAATTCTCCTCTTTTATGGGAAAACTTGTGGTTTTTATATTTAACAAAATGAAAATCATCTTCTCCAAATCTTAAAGCCACACCGTATTCGTTTTTTCTTAATTCGTGATAATTTAGAATTGGTCTTAATCGTGGTGTTCTTTTTAACAATTCCATAACACAATATTTTTGAATGTTTATATCAGAAAAATAGCCGCCCTCCACTTGATAAATAATTCTTTCTCTTAGTCCTTCATCGTTTTTGTTTAATTTTAGTTCTTCAAAAATTGATTTAACTTCTTCATTATCTTCTTTTGTGTAAAATTCAAACCATTCATAAGTTTCTAAAGCATAGCCGCCGCAATTAAAATATTCGATGTTCATTACAATTGGCTCTCCTTATAGTAATTCCAAGTAAAACTATCTCCTACATTCTTCGGTCTATTTTTAGCTGTCCAATTTCTAATATATGGGTCAGGATTTCTGTTTTTCATGAATTCTTCTGGAACTTCAAGATACTGTAATCCAGATAAAATGTTTTTACTATTATAATAATTAACCATGATTCCAACTGTATACATATTTTTCTCTCCTTTAAGCAAACAAATTATAAGAGTAAGTCATTATTGAATACCATAAAAATGTTGTTGAAACAATACTCCACAAAATTGTTCCAAAAATGCTTCCATCCTTTTTATCTTGAATTGCTACTTTTAGGAAAATAAGCCCTAGAATTAAACTTATTGTTCCAAAGATATAATATAACATTCAATATACTCCTTTCAATAATCAATTTTGTAAAATGAGTAGCCCCACCAATCCCAACAATTTCTATCTCTTTTATAAACCTTTTCTTTTCTAAAAGCGTCCATCCATAAATGAATTGCTTTTTCATAAGAATCAGCCTGATAAAGAATTTCGTCCTTATCATAAAGTAATGAATTTTCATCTCTTAAATCTATTTCAAAAGCATTAAGTGGATAAAGTTTTTTAAAGAAAGATGTTAATGAATCATAATAGATTCCCTTATCACTATTGACATTTGTTCTTTTTACAATATATCCCATTCAAACCACCTCAATCTCAATAACAATTTTCTTCCATGGTTCGCCGCAATCATCAAATTCGTTATAGGCAGTTTCAGCATATTTATTTTCTTTATACTTTAGGTAGTCCCATTTATTGCCGTCTAACAAATTCCAAATTTCATCTATAAGACTTTTTGCTTCTATTTTTTCATACTCTTTTTCAATCTCTTTCTTTAAGTCAGGATAAACATAAATCTTTTTCATAATATTAATAACCATTTACGCATTCCTCCTTAACTTTCTATAATAATTATAGCATAAAACAGACGATTTTTCAATTAACCCTTATTCTTCTAGTTCCATTTCCTCTACTGAATAAGTAAAGCCGCAAAACTCAATTGAATAATAATAGTTTTCATCTACTATATCTTCGTCTTTTGGTTCAAAAACATTCATCTCATCAGGAGTAATTTTATTACCCATTTCTAATTCGTCTTGAAGCGTCTCACAAATATTTTTGTGTAAGCAGGCTAAAGCCAATTCTTTTGTTTTAAAAACTCTGTTATCAACAACACTACCATTGCTATCATCTACAATAAGAAATAAATAAACTTTAATACCATTCATAATATACCACCTTTTCCTTTTCAAAATCAAAATTATTTAATATCTGTTGAATATTGTTTTTGGTATCTTCTAGTTCTCTAAAATACCATTCATCATAATCTTGACTGCCAAAGAAGAATCCCTCTGATGTTGGTAATAGTTCTGCTGCCTTACTATGGTCATCAAGAACCTCATCAATAGTCTTCAAAAGCTTTTCCAACAATTCTTTTGAAACAACATAATCGCCGAAATTATCTTCATAATTGAAATCATCTATATTATTTACAAAAAAATTTCTAATTTGATTCGCTTTTCTCCAATAGCATAGCTCATAACCAAGGTCGTTGCCGTTCTTTGCTTCTCCCTTCAGCCACATATCAAGTCCCATAACTATACCTCCTTAAACACAATCACAGAATACATAATTCGGAACGAATAAATTGTCTTCTTTACTTCCGTAGCCATGAACTACAAAAGAAAATTTCTCTTTCCCATCTGTAATAACCCACCCTCTTCCTTCTATGTGAAATTCTAATCCAATTGGTGTTTTTCTAATCAAACAGCTATTAGGAAATTTTCTTATATACTTTTTTAACTCTACTATAGATAATACTTGAATTGCTTTTGTATTTAAATCTTTTTGTGAAATTCTTAAATATTTGTTATTTATCTGAATCGGATAACGACCATTAAAATGCTTCCAAATAGGCTCATCAAAAAGGAATTGTTTAAATTTCCAGTAAGGATATTTTTTTAAAATTTTTTCAAAAGCATCTCCATTCAAGTAAAATCTTTTCCACCCATCAGCTTCATTAATACCAAATTGTTTCAAGCCAAAAAGAATTCGATTTTCTTTTTCTTTTAATTTCATCCAAAAACTCCTTTCTTAACTTTCTATAATAATTATACATCATTTTGCAGCAAATTGCTACTACTTTTTACAAATTAGCCCGTAAAGACCTTAACAAGTGTGATAAGACCGTAGATTATGCTAAAGACAAAGAAAAAATTAGCTACAAAAAATAGGGCGTTTCTTTGCCAGTCTTTTTGGTCTAAAAACAGAGAACCACCGCAACACACTAAACCCAAGAAAATTAATACACCTTCAAAAAGGACTCTATACATAATTTATTCCCCTTTCACCTTAATAATTGGCATTTTAACATTCATATATTCTTCGTCAATAATTCTTAATTGAGAAAGAATGTTTTCACGCCCCTCTATTGCTGGTTTTAAACAATACTCCTTAAAATCTTTAATGTTGATTTCTTTAATATTGGTGATATGCGGAAACAAAAGTTTCAAGAAAGCTGTGGCGTTCTTTTTAACAGCTTCAAAATTTCTAACATCACACTTTCCATCGACATATAATAGTTCATCAATAATTGCTCTATAATAGAATTCATCTCTTAATTGATGTAAAATTCCAGTCAAATAGTCAGTAGATAACGCCCATCCTTCCATTTTTCTATCTTCGGTAAAACGACCAATCTTTTTGCCCTCAATTAAAAAAGTGAATCTATCAATAAGAGCAGATTCCTTTAACCAATTCGGCAAAAATTTAAGCATATTACTTTTTTTAACATCCATTGAACCAATAGGAACATTGCCAATTAAACTTAATCCGGCATCTGCAACACCAGAGTAGTTTCCAATTCTAATTTCACCAGATTCTAAATAAGTTTTTAAAGCACCACACATTTCTTCTGGTGCTTGACATCTAATTGTCTGAACTTCATCAAAAATTACCTGAGAATGTTTAGAAAAATAGCCCGGCTTTTTAGTCGTGTTATTAAAGAACGCTGTTGCTCTTGAAACGCTGCCACCACCAACAAGCCAATTATATGAAGATAATTGAGAATAACAATAACTTTTAGCACTACCCTTGATAGCCAATTCAATGGTGTTTAGTCTTTTTTCGACAAAAGGTAAAAATCTTTGTAATAAAGTAAGCTTTTCTTCTCTTGTCATATTTTTTCCATTAAAATTTAATCCGGCAAGTAACACATCAATCCATTCTTCTGTTGTGAAATTTTTTCTTTTTTCTCTATAAGAATTTAAATCATAAGTATAAGGACACAATGGCTTAAAATCAGCCAATTGAATAATTCCGCAGTTATAGTCTAATGTAATTTCTCCCCAAGCTCCTTCAGATTTTAATAAATATTCTTTATTCTCTGAGATAATAGACCAATCCGCTTGTGCTTCTTTTCTTTTTGTAGGAAAACCGTATTCCGGTAATCTAAAACAAATAAGGTCTTCAGCATAGTCGAATTCAATTACAATCTTAGTTAATAATTTAATCTGACCTTTTGGACTGTGCCGTGCTTCCAATAGCTTAATGTTCCAATCATTTGTCTTTAATCTCATTTTTTTAATATATTCACTTAGGGCAAAAGCATCAATAGAGCCGTTCTCGTCAGAAAATTTTGTAATTAACCAATTCTTAGATTCCATTGGTAATTCCAAAAAATTTAATAGAGTATTGGTACTTGTAGATTTATAAGTTGCCGCCCCACCATAAATTTCTTTAATATCTTTCATATAAAATTCCTTTCTATTTTTAGCTTTTCTCTTAACTTTCTATAATTATTATAACATAATACGCAAAAGAGGTCAAGACAGATTTGCTCCATCTTGACCTCTTTTGATTACCAACTAATATGATAAACATTTTCTTCTTCATCGTGAATTATATGAAATCGTTGTGTTTTTAAATACTCAATAATTTCTGGACAAACAATAGAATCTCTAATTGAGAAATGATTTTTTGCATTTTTAAAAGCGTGTCTAAATTTTTCTTTAATTGCCGCAACAGAATATTCTTTATCAGTATATTCTAATAACTTATTGATTTGTGCTTTTGTTAAGCTTTCAGCTAAGGCAGCAGACGGAAGATTTAAATCTAAGTCTTCCTTATATTGTGGCGGCATTTGATGCCACGCAACTATAGTGTATGGAATATCTTCTTTATCAAAATTGGCTAAATTCTTGTCTAACAATTCCCACTTATTTTCTTTCTTATCAAAAAACCCTATTGTTGGTTCATCTACCTCTTTTAATTGTAAAATAACTGTTTTATAAGCTTGTGGCATTTGATTATCAATTGTTTGCCAATTCAGCATAATAGAACCTCCAAAATATTAAATTTTAATAAATGTTATTCATCTTCATCTTTAAGGTAAATACAAAGATTAGTTATTTTAAGTATATGTGGAATTTTTTGGTAAGCTCCACAATACGGACAATATACATCTTCTTTTTTATCATCTAAATATAATTCTATAAATTTTTCGCACTTTGAGCATTCAAAATTTTTCTTTTCTTTCATGATATTATTACCCCAATAAAGACTTTATTGACTTGTAGAATTCAACAGTATTCAAGGTATCAAAAAAATCTTTTTCAGCAGAAGAAAGTTTTTTATTTGACTTATTCGCACCTAACTTTGTCATTGTAGAAACAATAGTCTTGGAGTCTGAAATATCATTGTATTCTTTAATCAATCTCTTTAGCAATTCATAAGTCTCATCAATCTTCTTTTCTTTTTCTGTTAATTCTTGTGTCTTTGCCGCCTTCTTAGCTTCGATTTCTTCCTTTTCGTGCTTGTTAATACAACTAGAAAGTTCTGTTAGGCTATCAACTGACTTCTTACAAACTGGACAAATATACTTACTCATAAACAAATTCCCCCTAAATTAATCGTTATAATCATCATCGTAGTAGTAATCATCTCTACGAGTTTTCTTTTTTCTTTTATCTGGAATTACTTTTGTGATAGGTGGAAAATCCCATTCGTTTCTTTTTAGCTTATCTCTGTCTTTTCGCTCCTTTTTAGAACTCTTTTCATATGGAACGAACTTCTTACGCTTAACGTCTGTTTCCTTCATTTCTAGAACGCCCCTCCTGAAGGCTAAACTTAATTGCTTGTGTTAAAAGCCCATCTAATTTCTTTTCTGTTTTAGCATCTTTTTCTTTACGATTGTGTTCTTGGAAATAATTCGTTCTATTTTTCAAATAGAAATCATCCCATTCTTTTTTGAGTTCCTCTTGAATACTTAATTTAATTGTTTGTGTCAAAAGTTCATCTAATTTTTCTTCCGTCTTTAAGTCTTTTTCTTTCCAATTGTATTGTTGATAATAATTCATACGATTCCCCAAATAATAATCAATCAATCCTCTAACCTCTTTAAAGCTATAAACTATATTATAACTTTTTATATCAATCAAATACTTGTTATCAGTTCTACCTCGCAAAATTTCTTCATAATGCTTATTTGGTCTTTCAGAATAATCATTCAACATATTTGCTATTCTAACAATTTGATACAATGCTTTACTATCATATCCATATTTTTCAATTTTTTCAGCAACACTAGGTCGATTTTTAAATACATTTTTCCATTCTTGAATCATCATTCCCAACATAGTGTTGGCGGCAGCTCTTTCATCAAAACGAGCAATAGACTCTCTCATAGGAATTAAATTTTTCATTAATAACAATCCAATATTGTTATTTTTAAATTGATATTCTTTAGAAAACAAGATTTCAACATAATTAGGATTTTGCTTTTTGAATTGATGGAACATTAACCGAATATCTTTAACATCGCAAAGTCCATTTTCATAATCAACAGTAGTAGAAACAGGCTTTCTGTTAAAAATAAAGTCGTCTAATGTGGGCATTACAATTGCTTTATAGTCATGGTCAGAATCTTTTGTATCGCAATTATAATTCTGAGAGCCATATAAACCAATAAAAACTGGGTCATATCCTTTTGCTTTCAAAGCTTTTTGACATTTTTTTAAATCACTCATTCTCTTAACCCCTTTCTTTAATACTATTATACAACATTATTCGACAAAAATCAAATTTTAACAGAACATTTTTTTATATAACTTAATAAATTCTTTATCCGATAATTTTCTTAAATATTCTTCTAGGTCGCCCAATTTTCCATCGTATACCATAAATGCCAAATATTTAAATTCATAATCCCTAAAATGTAAAGCAAAATCTTTTCTTGATAGTCCTCTATCTTTTAAAATTTGTGGCAAAGCAACAATATCAACCAATAAATCCCACATAAATCCAATATTCTTTTGAATTTCACATACAATTTCGGTATATTCTGGAAAATAAGATAACAACTCATCAGCATCATTTCGTCTGACAATAGGAATTAGTCTATCCAGAGTCATTGTATGATTATTAACCATATAATGTAAATCAAAATATTTCGCTGTTTTTAATTTAACTCTGTTATTATGAGAATCTTTAATAACAACACCTTCGGTTAAAATATCGCTATCATTTAGTCTTTGAATTAAACGGCGGCAATCTTCTTCTGTTCTTACAAAATAAATTTCGGGCTTTTCTATATCGGAAAGATTGTAATTAATTTCTTTTAAAGTTTTATTATCCCTTACCATTAAAAGATATAGTTTTGGCTTATTATAAGAAATAACAACTTTATTAAACGGTGATACTAATTCAAATACATAGGTATAAGCTTTGTTTAAATTATCAAAAGAAAAAGTAGATGGCAATGCCGCCATAAAAAGCTCATAAAAATTCTTGTAGATAACATTATTACTCAAATCAGAATCAGCGGCATCAATTCCACTATTAGTGGCTACATTCCATTTATCATTCCAATAATAAAGTTTAATTAAACTACCATCAATCTTTTCACTAACAGAAATACCATTCTCCCAATCAATTTTTGCTGCGTGAGGTTCATCAATATTAAAAAATTTAAAAAATGGACAACATACAACTTCAAAAGTTTTACTATCTAAAATAAGACCACGAGCTTCGCAAACAATAGGATTATTAAAGTTAGAACTAATTTGGTTATATTTGAAACAATATAAGCCATTTTTATAAGAGATTTTTAAATTATAAGGGGCGTTAGACAATAATTCTTGCCAATTAGAATGATTGCTTATGAACTTTTGAATTTTTAATTTCATATTACTCCCTCTTACTCAACAATATCAGGTAAATATCCCCATTCAGCATCTTTTTCAAACAGTCTAATATACCAAATTTCCATTGCCGCACGAACAAGATTTGGTTCAGTCTTTACATCAAGTGGAAAGCTTCCCAATTCTTTTTCTACATTATTTTTAAAATTTTCAAACTCTGTCTTATAAATATTATTTAAATAATTATAATTTACATCATAAGATACATCCCAATAACCTTCTCTATCAATTCTTTTGGTTAAAAGTTCAAACCACCGTTCTCTATCATCTTCATCTTGAAAAACGTAATAATCAGATTCATCACAATTTAAAAGTAAAGTTTCTCTGGTAATTAAATCATTAATGTAATCCTTATAGTCTTCTGGAAAATAACGCCGCCATTTTCTTTCAGAATTATCTTTTAAGGTAATCAAATATCCCAAAAATTCACAACTTTGGTATTCATCTAGTCTTGCCGTCAATTCATATCTATCACTTTCACTTAGTTTAATGAATTTACTTAATAATTCATACACAAAATTGTTATAGTTGTCCGGTGAACAATATCCTTTTGCCATAACAGCATTATTTCTTAAATCTTTAATGATAACATATACGCTATTCATTTTACATATCTCCTTTCATTTCCCAAAAAGATTTCGATAAGCTTTCTTCGTAATTATCTCTATTACTTTCAATCCTACAATATTCTTTCAATAAATGATTCAATAGATTCTCACTACACTCGTAGCCTAAATCCTGTTCATAGAAAGAATATTTAGAACTTTCTGGATTATAAATTGTAAAAATATACGTTTCCACCCTATCACTCCTCTCAACTTTCTACATATATTATACTATAAACATAGGTTAGAGACAACACAGGAATCATTTTAATTTTTGAACATTTTATTAACATACATTAAATCTCTCGCCATTGCCGCCGACTTAATTCTATTTTCTTTTTCAAGCAGTGATAATGCTTCCCAACCTTTTAAAATAGAAATCTTAAAATTTTTAAACTCAGGTTCAGGCACGATTTCTTTTACTTCGTTGAAAATGTTCTCTAATGTTTCTGTGCTACTATATTGATGCGAAAAAGTCACCGTCTTCTTTCCCTCTCTATATACAGATTCTTTTACTGAAAATTTTCCATCTCTCTGATACTCTCTTCCGCAACAATTAACACATAGCACAGCTTCATTAGAAGTGTTATATTTTTTACCGCACAAACAACAAGTAAACATTCTACATTATCTCCTTTCAAAGTTCGTCATACATAGGAGCAAAATCTCTAACGTGATAATGAGTTATAATCCCCAAAAGAGTTTCAATATTATTCTGTTCTTTAATATAAATATAACTCCTATCGCTTGTAATTGATTCTTTTCCTTTCGGCATAGAGAATTTCATTGCCGCCTTTTCTACTTGAAGGATATTAATAGTGTTTAGTTCCATTCGTCCTTTGTTTGAAATAATTACGAAAGTTGGTAATCCATTTTTTAACTGAGGCTTCATGTCTATAAGTCTATTTACCCACTTAACTTCATAATCATCATGTTGGCTTATCGTTATTAAATGAGTTTTAACTTTCATATTTTTACCTCTCTTTCACTTTCTATAATTATTATAGCACAGGCGGCAACTCATTTCTACTATTCTTACTAAAAACTTATGAACAAATTATTAAGTGTTCATTCCAATTCCTAAAAGATTTTGAGTTGTATTCCCTAAATAATAAGAACTATTTCTCATGGTATTTTCATATTCTTTCTTTCCTTCAAAAGAATTTACTACTTCTTTTTCTTCTTCATTCATTTCGCTATAAGATTTTTTTCCATAATCATTTGGCAACCAGCCTTTCTTATTAGCCCCAAAGATATTAAATTTTTTCAATAGTTCCAAATCATTGAACCATAAATGTAGAGTTCCTTTCTTCTTAAATTCTACATCAAAATATTTAAAATGTAGTCGTTCGCCTGCATATTTCCAACGTCCGAAAGCTTTAGATAAAATAGGATAAATAGGCTCGCCATCTCTTTTTTCAGCGTCTAAATAAGTAAAAATCTTTTCTAACTCTTCAAGAATATCTCTACCCTTATAAGGGAAATTCCAACCATCACCATTATATGTATGACGAATAATGACCTTTTTATTAATTTTAAAAGCAGAATTAGTTTTCCAACCATTAAAATAATGAATGTTATTCGCTTTTTCCAAAGAACCTTGATAAGACAGTTCATCAAATTGCTTTAGAATTGCCTGTTCAATATTGCTAGATAAGTTTTTAGACAAATCAGCATAAATTTTTCTAATATTTGCTGGGGTAAAATCATAAGCCCGCATTTTATTTAATTGTGTCATATACTGTTGCTTTACTTCTTGCGTAAAAAGTTTTGATAGTTCATTGCTTTGGAACAATAAACTCCAATATTTATATCTTAGTTGTCGAATAAAAGAATTTTTAAGCGAATAACATTTCTTTTTTTCATCTTCTGTTTCTGAACTACTGATTGACATTTTAATTAAAGGAGTTTTTGTGCCACCAAAAGTGTAATCAGGAATGATTGCCGCCATTTTTTCATAAGTATCAATTAAAGTTAAGCCTAAGCGACTTTCATCATTATATTGTTTTAAAATGTTTGAAATAGCATTATTAGTAGCCAATTGATACTTATTATATTCTTCATATGTTGAATTAAATTCTTCGCCAGCAATTAAATTATTAAAAATATCCATATTGTATACTACTTTGGGAATATTTAAATAAACAATAGCAATTTCAACATCTGTTTTTCTTTCAGCATTAGAGAAGGCGGAAGTTAAATATTCTACCTCCCCGTCATAATCTTCAATTTTTGCTAAAAGTTCTTTTCTTGTATTAGAGTAAGGATTTTTTAAAGTTTCAGCATTTAAAATACAAATAATTTGTCCGCCATTCTTTTGAATTTCAATAGCTTTAAGTAAATGCTTATCTCCATCTTTAAATGGTGGATTCATTAAAATTAAATCATAAGACATATAAGTTGAAAAATTTAAGAAATCGTCTCCAACAATAGGATAATCTTTTTCTTTTAAAATAGCTTGCAAATTTGGGTCAGCTTCAATAACTTCAATAGCTCTCGAATATTTTGTGTCTAATGCTAGCAATAAATCACCTTTTCCTGCTGATGGTTCTAACACAGAGCAAATTTCTTTTTGATTAATTTTTCTACCAATATGTTCTGCCAATTCTTTGGGAGTTGGATAAAATTGAGTTTCTTCTTGTGTATACACTTTAGCAGTCCTCCTCTTTTGTTTCTATAATCATTATAACATACGCCGCTTAAAAAATCTAATAAAAAAGAGGATAGACTTCAATCCATCCTCTAAAAGCTTTACTGCCATTGAAATTGCGGTAAAGATAAAATTTCAACCATAGCACTATAAGAACTTTTACTAATTAAAGTATCCAAATGGCTAAAAGTTGCGGCAGAACATCCAGAAATGAAACTAACATTGGGGTCATTTTTATCTGATAATTGAGTATCATTTCTTGATTGAGCATTCCACAAAATTAATTTTGGTAATTCAACGTCAATCTCATCGAATTTCTTTCTCCATTTATTAATAATGCCAAAACTATCTTCTTTATATGAATCAATTTCCATATCACTAATAACGACTAAGGCTGCCGGGGCATCATTTGTATCTTTTGCTATATCATAGATTAATTTAAAAGCTTTATTTAAGTCAGTGTTGAAGCCTACATAAGATGGATTTGATGTTTTTGTTATGCTATCTCGCAAAGTATAGCAATCATCCAAGCTAACTAATCTAGGGTTCTTGGAAAAAGTCATAAATTGATTATGATAAGCACCTTTATTTCTTTGAGCAAAATAAATTCCTAATCCTATAGAAACATAAATTGCCCCACCGCATACCATTGAACCCGATATATCAGTCATAACTAAAACATCTTTTTCACCATTTACATAGTCGGGCAAATTCTTCCATTGTTCTTCTATAATATCATCAATATGAGTTATATCATATTTTTTAATCAAGTCATGCGGGAATAATACAGAAGAATTAATTTTTGTTTCTCCACTTTTTAATTCATCAATATACTTTTGGAATCGTTCTGGCTGTTTATTTCTAAAAGCATTTCGATATTTACTCATAGAATAAGCAGGAACTTTAGAAAAATCAATTTTTTCCCACTGATTCAAACTCATATAACGCTCTGTAATATTTAAATATTCTCGTAAAATGGAAAGTAGCTTTCTATAATCCTTTTCATTGATTCCTAAGAAACTATATGTTTTTTTAGCAATATTTTTAGATTCTTTGCTTGAGGTATTAGAACTTTTAAGCCATTTAGCCAATAGACTAATAGGCTCTTTCTTTTCATAATTAATAATGTCTTTTGTTAATTGTTCTTTGATAAATAAAAACATTTCTTTTTCAACTGGCGTTCCAATAAAAATGAATAAATCATCATATCTTCCAGCATTAACAATAGTTTGAAAATTCCTAATAATCTTATTTGGGTCTAATGCTGCTAAAGTTTTTAGTAAAATTCTACCTGTTCTACGTTCACCGCATCCAGTATTACGAATATCTCTTACATAAAGAACAAAAGAGTCAGCTAATTCTTTATCTTCATCTCTCGCTGTAAGATACATATTTCTAATTTCTTCTTCGCTACGAGTTCTTAGGCTGCCGCCCCAAGCAAATAAATCCAATAAAGATGAACCACTAGTAGAATAAGCTATACCACCGTTTTCAGTTTGTTTTAAATTTGTTAAAGATTTAATTCTATCAGAAAAATTCATACGCAACCTCCACATGACACTAAAAATTTCTTTTTTTGCGGTAAATGCCATTTATTTTTTATGCTTGACAGCAAATTCCTACTTGATATACCTTAAAATTAAAACAGGAGTTCTTTACAGAAAGTACACAATCACCGTTTTGCTTTTCAATCATTTCGAAACTATTTAGATAATCTTCAACTTCTTTATCTGCCGGATTATCGGTAAGCATTCTGGCAGTCATATAACCAATCTTGGAAAAAATATAATCAAATGCAATTTGCTTGGTATCAAAAAAACGACTGCTATTGTCTTCCAAATTAATTACAATATAATTCATTAGGCAATCTCTCCTTCCATCTTCTTTAAAATTCTCTTCCACTTGTTAATTAATCTAAAATTTTCCACAGGCTTCTTACTTAACTTTTCAATTCTTAGCTTAACATCACTAATTGTTCTCATAATCAGCAATCCTCCTCATAAATAATTGGAATATTATATCTCTTAGCGACTTCAACTTCAATCAAACAACCACGAGCATTTTCATATCCATCACAGACAAAAAGTAAATCAGCATCTGCCATTAATTGAATTGCCCCACCAAGACACCAAACACTTGGATTATCAGATTTTGGTGTGCCTGAAAGATAGCTATCAATAATTCCTACATCATCTGTTCCATAAACTTCTTTAATAATATAACGAATTTTTTCAATTGCTTCTTGTCTTCTTTGTTTAATCTGTTTCTCCGTTAATCCTCTCATTGGTTGAGAAATAAAAACCAATCTCTTACAAGGTTTAAGAGGATTACAGTTTACTTTTGCCTTACCATTTTCAAAACTAATCATAATATTCTCCTTTTTAGATAAAAAAATAGTCAATAGAAAAAAACTATTGACTTTTGGTGAGATATGAGGGATTCGAACCCTCGCCTTTTACATTAAAAGTGTAAAGCTCTATACCAAACTGAGCTAATATCTCATTATATTAAAATTTCATAAATAACATCATCATGATATACCCCTTTCTCATCTTTGAAAGCATCTTTAAGGATAAGCTTTCTACCTTGAAATCTTTTACAAAAATTATCATAATGTTTTTCAACTGGATTGCCGCTAATCATACAATATTCAATCCTATGAACATTATATTCAAAAATTAATTTCTTGATTTGCTTATAAACATCTAAACCAATTCTTTTATTGTTTGAATCAAAAGCCATTAATCCGAAATCTTTCACACATAAACTATAAACATCAAAAGTATAAGTAAAATAGCCAATTAATTTTCCTCTTTCAGTAATAGCATATTGATTACGTGTTTCCTTTCTTATTTCTGGAATATATCCAGAATAATTGCTGCTATAAAACATTATTTCTTCTGTTCCTTGTAATTTAATAAAATTCTTTTCAATTTCATCTTTATAAAGATAAGCGGGTTCTAACATTTTATTTCCTTTCTAATTTATCTTCATCTATGTAAAACGGGTCGAACAACTTTTGCTTTTTCTTTTTCTTTTCTGGAGATAAATATACTTGTATTGTTTCACAAATATATTTAACTATTAGCACTGCCGCAGCAATTTTAACTAAAAAGTATAAAAACTCAAGCATTTTTATCCTTTCACCACACATTCCGTTAAAGACTATCGTGTGACCATCTCTTATAATATAAAATGTATTTATACCTCAAAGTGAATTTTAGCAGCCTCTACAAGTGCTAGATATTCTTTCGCAAACTTATTGTTTCCATGCGTTTCTTTTACTTTATTTTCAAATTCTTGTAATGTACCAATAAAACATCCGCAAGATACGCAAATGTTTCCGTTTTCTGTTCTAAACATTGTAGTATTGCGGTTGCGAGAACCAAATCCTTTTAAACAAATATAGTCAGCATCACTAGATACCTGAGCATTGCCACACATCCAAGCGTTACCATACACTAGTGCATCACCAGATATATGGGCATTACCAGATATACAAGCACTACCGTTTATCCGAGCAGTACCAGACACTTTAGCATCGCTATATATTCGAGCATCACCATACACCCAAGCACTTTCAGACACTAAAGCATCTTCAAACACCAAAGCATTGCCAAATATCCGAGCATTACCAAGCACTTGAGCATTTCCATATACCCGTGCTTCACCAAATACTTGAGCATTTCCATATACTAATGCTTTTCCAGACAACCAAGCGTTACCATACACTATTCCATTGCCACAAACACAAGCGTTATCACGCACCCAAGCATTGCCAAATACTTGAGCGTGTCTATACACCCAAGCATCACCATACTGTGAGAGGTTCGTTTCCTTTTCTACATAACCTCCCAATTCGCCAGCTTTCACATCCCCAAAATCAATTAGAGCTTTAATCCGATGCAAGGTTACGCCATTGCTTTTGATTCTATCTGCTGTTAATTCAAACTTTTTCATAACAATTTTTCTCCATTCAATCAAATAAACACAATAAATCAAGACTCATTTCTTTATGGGGTCGCAGCACCTGTTATAGATACTTTTAACCAATTATTCAAACCTGTTATAAGTATTTGCTGGGTGAGCCTTAAACAAGACATTCAATAAAAAAAGAGTATTACAAAATCATTATAAAAATAATATTTGCAGTAAATGCCTTTTATAACTAGACGCTTCAAAATAATCCGCTATTTCATAATAAAAGAATTGCTGTATGCGTCTATTTAAAATGTAATCTTTTATAGTGCCGACCTACAATAAAGTGGGTAATTTTATCATAAGTCGGCTTATACTTAAAAGGAGGGATTAATCATTTCCCTTGCCTTCACCAGAAACAATTTCTTGCCAACATTCTGGGCAAAGAGTTGCTCTTTCTTCTGTTGAATCAAAAACTTTTCCGCATTCTTCACAAATACATTCATACGTTTCCATATCTTTTCACCTCACTATAATTAGTATAACATAATTTTTCTTGTTTGTCAACTTTCATCTAAATCATAAATATAAGCTCTCTTACCATCTCTAAGAACATAGAAAACACCAAATTGAAACTTATCTGGTTCTTTATTTACAATTTCGTAAGTTCGGTCACCAATAGAATTCAAAATTTCTTTCTTACTCCAGTCCAGATATTGCTTATCTTTAATACTCATAGATTCTTCATTCTTTTCAAAAGTTGTAATCTTAACAATTACTTTCTTTTTCAAAATTTCGCCTAACTTATTTTCGCCCATTTAATTACCTCTCTTTACTATAATTAGTATACTACATTTTCTTTTAGAAATCAATTTTTTAATTCCATAAAACATTAGCATATTCTGCCAATTTGATATAAGGATTTATAACACTACCAGAATAGAAATCTTCATCAAAAATGTAGTTATAGAATTCATTACACATATTATCTAGTTCTTGCCGCCATTCCTCTAATGAATCAAAACCGCCGGGATAAGTAGTTGTTTTATCCCTAAAATACAACAATCTAGGTAAAATTTCAAGAGCAATGGAACGGTCAAGATTATAAACTTCACAAGGAAAGAAACCGTTTTTACAATTAAAATCTAAACTATAAGCAGTTTCTAAATAACTTGATGATTTCTTTTTGTATTCTTTTATTTCTTTTATAACTTTATCAAATTCAAGCATTTTCTAAATCCTTTCTAACTTTTTTAATAATACTATCGCTGGGTCTTATTGAGTGAATTAAAGCATACATTTTATTTCCAATTTTAACTGCTACTGGCGAAAAATCTTCTGTAGCATAAAATTTAGGGTTATAAGGGAGAATTGGGTCTACAAAATTTCTGTCTAAATATGAAATTACACCATTACTCTTACCCTTTAAGACATATACAAATTTGTCTTGTTTATAATAAGGAGAAAAATAAAGATTATAATCTGTAAGCAATTCCAATTCTTCTTCATCTAAGTTCTTTTCTTCATAATCTTTAAAAATTTTTTCTACTTGTCTCAACTGTTTTTCGTTAAAATCACTAATCGTTTTCATTTTTTCTGTTAAAGTTTTTTCTTTTACTTTTGCAACAATAATTCCATCAGTAAATAAATAATGTGAATCATCATATTGAATTGCTCCTGTCTTAACTTTATTACCGTATTCTGGCTTCTTTAATCGAATCATTTTAGTAAAAATCTTTTCATTTAAAACTTTTCCCATAAGTAAAAACCTCACTTTTAATTTCTTTAATTATATTATAACATATCTCTTAATTAAAGTAAAGTTCTAATAAGTCATCATAAACAATCCTTTCTTTAGAACTTATAACCTTATCAAAATGATAATGACCACAATAATGATGCTTATATTTAATAGATTCCAATAGTTCTGTAAGCTTAAAATCAGATTTTGTTGGATTAAAGCATAAACTTGAAACGATATGAATCCCACCAGTGTGAGAAAGAACATAATCTATTTTATTATTATATTTTTCTAAATTATTTCTTGCTTTAATAATGTCTTTATTAGAAATAGTTTCTTCTGACCACCAGTTAATACCTTCTGTTCTTAAATGTTTATCTATTGAATCAGCTCCACCAATACACAGGAATGTTCTATTATTTATATTTAAAATTTCACCGTTCTCAATATAAAAAGTTCTATCATTTACTTTTCTAAGCTTCCCACCGAATTTCTTTACAATGGGCAATTTAGAAATTAAATTGTGATTTTCATGATTTCCAATAATCGAAACAGTAGTATAATTTTTATCATTGTAATAAAGTGACATTAAGTTGTCATGTGTCCCGCCATCCCAGCATATGCCGCTATCGCCCAAAATAAATAAAATATCATTTTTATTTAAAAAGTCTGGCATCTTATCTAATTTTTTACATCATTAAATCCATGAGTATCACCTGTTACGAAAATTCTGTCCAATTACCTCACCCTTTCTTTAATACAATTATATCACACACTTCATAAAAAATCAAAAGAATTAAAAGACAAATTCGGTTTCTTTATAAAAAAAATAAGAGAACAGGCTTTATTTACCTGTCCTCTTTTCTTTACTGTTTAACAGTTGTTTCAGTGCCGGATGTAGCAATATCCTGAACTTCTAATTCACCGCTAAGTTCTGTTAACTTGGTTTTAATTGCTTCAAGTTCTTCATCTAGAATTTCAAGCACCTTTTTACCATAATCAGTTTCTTCACCTTCGGAATTTGTATAAGTTCCAAAATTATAAGACGCGCCGCAACCAATAGAAATTTGAATGGATTTATTCTTATTCTTTAAATTATCAATCATCTTTCTAATAATGGAAGCCTTCTTTGCTAATTTAGCAATTTGAGCTTCAATAGAACTACCGTTTGGATTTACTGGTGGGCAATCATATGGATACGGTGGATAAGGAGGTGGCGGTGGGCAACCCGGAATCCAATAACCATGTGGCGGAATTGGCGGCTTACATTGTTCATTCGTATTATTATTATTGTTGTTATTACAATTACATGACATAAAATCACCTCCATCTGGAATTTTAGCAATATCAGAATTTTTTACAAGGTCGATAGTTGGCAATGAAATCACCTCCTGATACTAAAAGAAAACTGTAGAGATATAATCCCTACAGTAGAAAAGTAGTTATAAAGCTTTAATCTCCAATAAAACTTTCACAGTTCTTATCCGCTTCATGTAGCTTCCAAAGTAAATTTACTAAGGCATCATTCCCCTTATGCTTTTCTTTAAAGCGAATAAGTCTTTGAGAATCTGTCCAATCTTTTGGATAATTATAAAAGTCCATATGATGATTAATTAACCAAGCACGTTCCCATTTATATCTATGAAATGCTTCAATATCTTTATAATCTAAAATGTTGTCGGGAGAAGGAATAACAAAAGAAATTACTGCCCCAATACTAGCATGATTATAATAATGAGCAATTTCTTTTAGATTTCCCTTTTTATCCAAAAAAGTTTTTGTCAAAGGTTTCCCAATATCATGTAAATAAGCGGCATCCAATAATAAAAACTTATCATAAAGCGACATAAGTTTTGAATTTGTAAAAGAATTTAAAACATAATCTTGTGTTAAAAGAGCATGATTTCTTACACCAACTCTATGATGTGGATTATCATGTGGAATATCATAAAAATGATAAACATCACGCATATCTGATAAAAGCAAATAAAATTCAAAATTATCAACTTCATCAAAATCAGGAACACAAAAAGTTTTAAAATTATGATTTGCTTTTAATTGCTCTAAGGTATAAAAGTTTTCAGAAGTATAGAAAACTAATTCAGTCTTATAATCATACAAAAGCCTACGTGAACTATCTTTTAAATAACTAAGAATCAGTCGGCGGCTTTTCTCACTATAAAATTGCCCTTCAACTACAATTCTTTGATTGTCTTTCTTATTCAAGTCTTCAATCAAAGTTTCCATACTTGCCAAATAACTTGAGGTCTTATCTTTGGTGTAATCAGTCTGTAAAACAATCGTATTCATTAATCTTCTCCTTTACTTTTCTTCTGTATTTTTTGTGAATACTTCTCTTTGCTAAACGCTTACTTTTACTTCTTTTAGAATCTTCTTGTTGTTGTCCATCATAAGAATCTCTGAATTTTTCTTTCATTACCAGTCTTTCCCCCAACTCACTCTAATTCCAGTGCAATAATCAGCAGTATCACTTAAAGGTGTCAAAACTAAACTTGTTGTTAAAGCATAATAATTCATAAGTTTATCGAATAAAATCTCATCAGTCCAAGCATCTACAGCTGCTTTAAAATAAGCATGGTCTTTAAAACGAATATCTACGTAATAATAGCCAAGGTCTGCAGCTGCGACACACTGTTTATTAATAATCGAAATTAATAAATCAAATTGTTGCTTTGTAACACTATTAGCTTTCTCTCTAAGACTATCTCTGTTCATATCATACACCTCTTCTTATTCATGAACATTTACGGCATCATCAGCACAAATGACAATGAAATATTCCATAAGACTATAAATGTCTTCATCACACTGAATCCATGTATCATCTTTCCATTCAGTTGCCGCCAATAGCACGCCTAAATAAGACTTACCATCAACAACATAGTTTCTAGAACGATTCATAAGTCTTACATCTGACTTAACTGTATTAGCTAAATCAACGAACTTCTTAACATCTTGTGTTCCCAAAAGCATAATTCTATTAAACATATAAAAAATCTCCTTTTAATGAAAAAATAATGTTAAAATTGCTTCACTTGCGATATAAATCAAAACACCAAGTAAGATGAATCCCCACATTGTGTTAACTCCTTTCTAAAAGAAATTGTATAGGTGCTAAGCAATGGTTTCGTTAAATAAGAAAGTAAATTCTCAACTTCTTGTTTAGTTCTTAACCTTACTTTAACAGTATAACCCAATCTGCTTCTTTTTACAACATAATTATTCTTCATTTTTTTGCTTATCCTCCTCGGTTCTTCCTTTTCTAAATTCTCTATATCCTCTGGTGTATTCATATGATTCTTTAAAAATATGTTCAGCTGCTTTTTTTAGTTTAGGCTCAAACTTTTCCATGATTAAAAGCTCTTCCTCAAAATCCTTACCAAATGGGCAACCTCCGCAGCCAGTTCTGTCCATTCCATAAACAGTATAACACCGATTGTGCTTGATTTCAAAGAATTCATCGTAATCAATTTTATCTTGTTTTTTAAACCAAAATAGTGGTCTATATTCATCTGGTTTACCTTTGTCATGGCGACTAAAACAACTTTTATGTGCATCTGCTCTTTGCCCTTTTTCTGCTTTGCGAACACCAGTCATAGTTAAATCAATATTATATTTTTTATGATAATTCTTTGCCGCCTCTTTTTTAGAATATTGACAACACTTGTCTGAAATTTTAAAAGTTGGAGGATTTAATACCATATATTCTTTCAGATAAGGATAATAGCCGATTCCAAATTTAGATTGTGAGCCATCTTTCCTGCCGGGTTGATAATTACACCACCACTTTAAAGCAGACTTACAATGTGGATATTCTTTATAAAGTTCTTCAAAAGGTCTGTCTTCCCATTTAAAATTATGACGTTGTAAGCGACTAATGTAATCGCTAATGAATTTAGACAAAAATGGTTGACCATATTCTTTACAACAAACTGGAATTGGCTTATAAGGTTTTTCAATTTCAATTTTAATATTATACTTTTCCTCAAGTTCTTTCAAATGGTCTTTTGACGCTTGAAATTCAAGTCCAGTGTCAAAAAACACATAATGAATATTAGTATTTGGCGGCAAATTTCTGTATACCATGTCAAGCATAATATCAGAATCCGCACCACCAGATGTTGTAAGCATAATATTCTTATAATCTTTTAATTTTTCTTCTGTTGTTAAAAAGGCTTTAACTATTTCCTTATTTTTAGGACAATTCATTTAATTCAATTAACACCTCTTTAAAACGCTTATAGGCATAAGCAAATTCTTCTTTGGTCATATATGGAGAAAAAGAAATTCTTAAAGCATTTTTGGCTACTCGTTCTGTATAACCTAATTCTTTAATAGCTTTAGACCCCTTTGTATTTCCTCTGGAACAAGCAGAACCAGCAGAAATATAAATTCCATTTTTTGACATAAACTTTTGAACAAATTCTCCAGTGAAATTTTTAAGATAAAAACTTAAAATATATGGTGAATAGTTATAGCATTCTTTATAAGTAATAATTTCTCCAGAATATTCTTTAATTAAGTCAATAAAAGCTTTTTTATAACCTCTTACTCCATTGCTAAAATGGTATTGTTTTCTTAACTTATAATAAAAAATAACATAATCTAATTCTCTTGCTGTAGAATAATTTAAAGTTCCAGAGCGTAATTCTTGTTGTTCGCCGCCATATAATAGACAAGGGACTACTCGACAAAGGTTTTGTCCATTGACTAAAATTCCACTACCAATGGATGCTCCAATTTTATGTCCAGAATAAGTTATCATATATAAATTATTATCTTTATCATAATTAGGGTTTAAATTTAGTTGTAACCAAGATTGTGAAGCATCAGTGTGAAACAATACACCTAATTCTCTACAAATTTTATAAATCTTTTCAACAGGAAAACGAATACCAGTTTCATTATTAACCGTCATAACCGAAAGAAAACCAATATTAGCATCTTTTAGCATATTCCTTAATCTTTCTTCCCAACCTTTTCCAAAAAAATATCGCAATCCAAGTTCATACGTCCATAAAAAAGCATCTTTTGAATGTCCTTCAATGGCTTTACTTACTGACGGATGTTCAATGCTACTATAAGCGATACCATTTGTATATGGTTTTTCTAGACAATATTCAATTCCAATTCTCGCCGCCAAATTATTAGATTCTGTTGCTCCGGAAGTAATAGTAATATCATTAGCAAACAAATTCTTTTTAAGATATTCTATCGTTTGGTCATATTTTCTTTTAAGAGTTAATCCAGATTCGTGTGTAGAAGAAGGGTTGCCTGTATCCTTATAACACATTTTCAAAATTTCTCTTGTAAAACACGGATGAGTTGCAGCATAATCAAGATAAATCTGTTCCATTTTTTCCCCCTGTAATCAAATTGCTATAAGGCAATTGTTCAATCCATTTACAAAATAATCTCCATTCTGGAAGAGCGTGATTCTTTCTTTGAGCATAAATGGTTTTTAATTGCAAATAATTTGTGGTAATTCTCGCCGTTAAAATGAAACCGCAAGGATTAGAATAAAGTAGTTTTAATCTGTTTTCTACTGTTTTATTGCTATTATAATTATTCAACAATCTTTGCATAATAGCAATCATTCTCTCATCTACGTATTCACAATAAGACTTATAGAGGTCAAACTTTGGCAAGCAATGCATTGTAGATTGACTTGAAATAATATCAAAAAAATGATAGCGTTCTGCTTCAACCCAAGCCTTATTTGTAAAGCTTAAATCAAATTGGACAACAATACCCTTTAAAAAACAATCATGTCCAGAACCAGCGGGAGCATTTGCTAGCTTAATTTGTCTGTCTCTAAAATTTTTATCACATTCATTAACATTTGTTGACATTGGAAATTTAGAAGCTCTAAAAGATTCTTCAATTCCATAAATCTTTTCATTATTAACAATATCTCTAATTTCCATTTTACCCCTCCATTTTTTCAAAGTCAATCATATTTTGTAAAATAGTAGGACACATATCTAATGAAATCGGCGAATAATCCCATAAGCCGCAATATAAATTTAGAGTATGGGTTTCAGAATTATAAATTTTAGCTTCTTTTGAAAAGATAATATAATAGTTATCTCCAATTTTACCCTTTTCTGGTTCATAATTAAAAATTATTTTACTATCAGTATCATCAATAGTAAGATAAAATGGCACTCTAAATACTGAATGAATGCCATTTCTTAATAACTTATCTTTTTCTACTTCGCCATTATTTTGCTGTAAGATACAAATTTTACCATTTAATTGTTCAATGATATTTCTTAAATCAATTTCATTTGAATAAATAAAATCTCCTACATACAATACAGTATCATTTTCTTTTACAACTTCATTCCACTTGTCAATTAAGAATCCAACATCTTTATCTATTGTATCGGTAAATTGTCCACCCGTAATATACATCATTCATAATCATCCTCCTTACAGATGCCAAAGAAAAAGAACATATCGTCACAATATAGAACCCCGGCAACCCCAAACAATTCTTTTTCAAAAAAACGAATTTTTAAATCTTTTTCCTTATCCTCTCTGTAATATTCTTCAATACCATCTATAATTGCTTTTTTATTCTCTTTGTCCCATATACTAATAGTAGACAATAATTCCATAGCATCTTGAAAAATGATGAATTGTCCCGCCATTTCAATAATTTGTTCATGCTGAATAAGTGGCACTTGAGCAGAAACATAAATTTTTTCAGATTCTTTTAGCTTTAGAATGTCCTTTGCTCTTCTTACCAAAAAAGACAATTTAATATCATCTACAGGTAAACTTATTACTTTACATAACATTTTGCTATATTTTCTCAGTAGTTTATCATAATCTTTTGAAACAGTAATCTCTAAAATATCATTTCCTTCTATTTTTAATTTATGAGTTTTATCAGACTTAAAAATAGTAATAGAATCCATTCTTTTCTCCTTTTAAAAACTAATAATTTTGTTTTTCTTTCTATTAATTATATCTTCCATCTGGTAATTAGTCAATCTATTACTAATTTTATATTTTGGACACCAGTATAAAGATTGTTCTGCTCTTGTAGCCATTACATAAGATACCCTTCTTTCTTCTGGTGAAGTTAATACGCCGCCAACAGCAATTACATGAGGAAAAGATAGTCCCTTACTAGAATGTCCTGATAGCAATTTAACTGAATCATCCGCCATTCTTTCATTTAACTCTTCTAAAGTTAAATCTCCCTTTTTAAAAGAAACAAAAGGAATTTTCTTTTTTTCTAATTTTTCAGCAATATCGGCAATTTGTTTGTTCCAGCGACAGAGTATCGCCCAATCTCCCCAATTGCCATAATTTTCCATTTCTTCCAAAGCATCAAAAAATGAACATTCACTTACATAGCCTTTCTTTTTGATTGGTTCACCATGCGGCGAATTATATTCATCACCTTTTAATAACTTTTCGGCAAAATTAATAATTGGTTTGCCACTTCTGTAATTATTTTTTAGATAGTATTTTTTACAATAAGGGTCAAAATACAATTCATTAATATATTTTGCTGAACAATTTCGCCAGCTATAAATAACTTGGCGGTCATCCCCAACAACAAAAAGATTTTCTGTTGGAATTTTTTCTACTAAACTATATTGTAATTCAGAAGTGTCTTGAAATTCATCAATTAATAAATGCCCTACTTTAGGATAATTTTCTTGGGGAATAGATATTGCTTTCTTTAGAATCATTTCAAATTGTTCTTCTGTAATTTCTTCATAGTTAGAAATTTTATTCAATCGACAAATATAGTTCGCATAGCTATGAATTGTCCCAACAAACATACCATTGCTTTTTGTTCCTAATCTTTGCCGCATTTCATCAGCAGCCATTCTGGTAAAAGTAATTGCTACAATGGAGGAGGGGTCTACCCCAATATCTAATAAATGTCCTATTCTATTGATTAATACAGTAGTTTTACTAGCACCTGCGGCACTTAGAACAAGAATTTTCTTTTCTTTTGCGTTAATTGGCAACAATTGTTCTTCTGTTAATTTCATTCTAAATTCCCTCGCCTTCACATATTGTTTCTTAATGCTTTTAATCTTTCTAGTAAATTATACAAATAATATCTCTTTCTTTCTATAAGAAAAGGACTATATGTTTCTGCTTCAAGATAATCTATATGCTCTTTAAGGGTCATTTCTTTATAATCACCTTTCCTGCGGCACTCAGAATCCCATGTTAAAATTCTATTGTCATGTCCAGTATAAACAGCCACACCACCCTTTAAAGGGTATCCAAATGGAATATAGATATAATCTTTTTCTCTATGAATACCACAATTTACTATTGTTATATTTTCTCCTATGATAACATCTCCACCAACAATACTGGATTTATCTGTTGATAATATTTGAGAATAGCCACCTATAACAGCATTGTTTTTAATCAGAATACTATTACCGTTTACTACAGCATATCCTGTGATTCTACAATTATCACAAAGATAAATATTACCATCGCAAATACTATTCCCACTTACCATAGAATTGTCATACATTGATATATTACCACGAATTTCAGCGTTTTCCAAAACTTTAGCGTTATCAAAAACCATAGAATCTTGAAAGACCCAGCAATTTCCAGTTTGAGATAGATTGTCTTCAGATGCAATATACCCACCCAAATCATCTTTCTTAACTTTTTCAAAGTCTTTCAGAGCCTTAATTTGATAAAGACGATTTCCTGCTATATAGATTGTGTTGTCAGTTAAGCAATATTTTTCCATTCTTCTCCCTTCCATTTTCTATAATTTAGTTAATGTCGTTCATTCCAACTCTTACTTGCAAATTCCTCTGCTTCATTATGCTCATAATCAAAGTCACATTCCCATGAACTTACGAATTTAGGGCCGCATGCTCCACAGTCACAACAATTAATATAACAATAATAATATGCATCACTTTTTGTGAGTTTGTCTCTTTGTAAAAAGACACTTAAACTTCCACAAAAAGGACAAGGTTTTAATTCCATCTCTCATTCCTCCTTCCATCTTTCTATAAATTAATTATATCACAAAAAAAGAGAGCAGTCAATTAGACTGCTCTTTGTTATTTTAATCATTACTTGCAGATGCGTAATATAATCCCCATCCTTTTTCATTTTTAATATAATCTGCGAGAGAAATTGCTGAATCTGTATCTTTTTCTACTAGTTCTATTGGCTTTTTCGAATCTGTTGAATTTATAATTCGACAATAAGTATTGTTCAAATAATTTTTAATTCTATTGTTATCATTAAAGTAAATATTTATTTTATCATGTCCCTTAAAATCATCTGGAACTGTGTGTAATTCTTTTGAAATATTGAGAATAGATTCTTCAGTAAGTAATGGACAATCTCTTAAATCAAGTGATTTTTTAACATTTCTTATATCCAATTTTTTTAAAGAAGAGCATTTGTAAAAGATGCCCCTTAGACTAGGGGATTCAGATTGAGAATAAGACCCCGGCACAGCTGATTGTACATCTAAACCCACGACTTCTTGTAATGATGAACAAGAAGCGAACATAGTATCAAAGCAAGTTCCATTAATGGTTTCTCCTTTTAAATCTATTGTTTTTAGTAAGGAGCAGTATTCAAACATACTATAAAAATTTTTCCCTTTTGTTAGATGAGTAAATTTAATATTTTCTAATTCTGTACAAGCACGGAGCATTTGATTGTAATTTTCTCCACAATCTGTATCTATCACTAATTCTTTCAATTTATTGCACCGAAGAAAACATTCATTAAAATTTTTACAATTCATTGAATTTATTCTGTGAATTCTTTTTAAATGAGAACAGCCTGAGAACGCACTATTCATAGTTAATGCTGCAGAATAATCAATTTCTGGAGTAAACTCCTCGATTTTGTAGAGCTGACAAAAATAATCAAAATTTGTTATATTTGAAGTATCCATAAATAGATTATTTTTATTAATTATTTTCGGGAAAGGTAACTCGTCTTCCACCATCATCGCAAAATCTGGTTCTGCTCCAAAAAAACTCTCGCAAGTTTTAAAATTAGTAAAACTTATTTTCGTTGTGTTATCAGAATCTATAATATCATTTTTTGCTCCTATTATATCCACTCCAGCTTTTGTAAGTTTATTTTTATCTTTTTTTATAAAATTATATAAATTTTTATCTTTCTTTAAAATTGTGTATCTCATCGTTTTTATTCACCTGTAGCTTTTTCAAAAATTAAATCTATTCCTTTTTTCTTTGTATAATCATACAAAGACATAGCATCAATTTCTGTTTCTTTGCAGATGACAATTGGCCAGTTAATAACTTGATTATCAATTATTTTACAATAGGTTTTTTTAGTATACTCTTCAAATTTTTTATTTAGTATAAGTAATCTTGAATATTTTCTTTCAGCTGATGTAATAATACATATTCCTTGTAATATATTTTGAACTGAATCAAATGTCAAATTATAACAATCGGAAAAATCTAACATTCCATATGATAGTCTATATTTTTCATCAAACATCTTTGCAGGGAAATTTTTTATTTTTATGTTTTTTAGTTTAAAACAATAGTGGAACATTTCTCTTGTATCAATCTCGTCACCTTCATCCTTTAAAATGGCAGAAAAATCTAATTCTGGAATCGTTTCGAGAGACTCACATCCGTTAAACATTCCTCTAAAATCATTTACTTTACTTGTTTTAATATCTCTAATATAAGTTAAGTCTCTACACTGATAAAATAGTCCTCGCATACTTGTTTCTTCGTCTAGATAGTTTATAAAAGAATCAACTTTTTTTAATGGCTGATGAAATCTATTTTTACTTAATATTCTATGAGGTAAATAATTTTTCCTAATATAATAATTATTAACTTCAATAGGCTCAGCCCAACTTCCGATAATTTCCCCTTGTCCAGTAGAGCTAATAGAATCGCCCACAAATTGGGCGACTCCATCAACAACTTCTTTTAATTTATATTCATCATTTACTTTTTCCATAGTATAATTAGCTTCTTTCATATACATCACTTTATAATCTTTCCTAACAAATTCTCTTCTACAACATCTACTGTTGGCGGATTCTTTCCTATAAAAGAATTTCCAATATTATCGCCCTTCGGCATTAACATCCCCTCCCGGATTAGCAACTATACTGTTAATTTCACTACTTGTATTATCCGCTTCATACTCTCTAATTACAGAAAAACGAACAAACGCTTTATCAGAATTATAACTTGAAATAGTATCCTTAAAAAATTCCAACAAAACCGCAAAAGTGTTAATTGTTTTTGAATTAGACAATTCACCAATAGTAAAATCTTTCCAATATTTATGTCCTACATTTAATTCTTTTTGATTACCGTCATAAATATAAATACTATCATACGGTGAACTTTGTAAAAAACTAAATTCTTTTACTGATTCTCCCCATGAATTATTCCCATTTGTATCAAACCAGAACTTAGGAGAACATATATCTTTTGTTAAATAGCTTTTTACAGCAGAACCAAATAAATTAGAAACACCTGAATTTCTCAACCAATTTAATGTTTCATCCGGGTCTTTATTTGTATTTAAATAGCATACATTATCCAATGAAAAATCTAATTTCTCTTTTGCGGCATCAGCATCGCCTAAAACGCTAAAATCTTGTTTTTCTAATTCTGTTTTAAAAGAAACGCCATTTGGACTTTCTGGAAGGGTATTCGTTTCTAATTCTTTCCCCCAAGTAATTCCATCTGGAATACCAATTAAACCATCAACAACAGCATTTTTATAAGCATTTCCTTTTCTAGCAACATAACGAATTTTATTATTTTTACCTCTATTTAAAATACTTGGTCTAATAAATTCATTCGCAGGCTCAACTACATATAATGGTTGCGGCTCAGGAGAATTAAATTCATAAACAGTGCTAATTCTTTCATTATTAAATTTTTCTGGTTCTTTTTCATAAGGATTAAAAGTCTTTAAGATAAATGCGGTATCATAAAAAGAAAATCTATCTCCATCCATTGAACGCAAATTGTATCCAATAATTTTTGGTGTAGCTAAAAATGTTTGCAAATAACTACCAGATTCACAATATAACCAATAGCCCGTAAACTTTTCAATAGGTTGTAAATATTGTGATTTGATGTTATTATGACTTGTTTCAAAACCTCTTAAATATCCATAAGTCTCCGCTCTTTCTGTAATTTTTGTAGTTGTAAAAGATGGTAGATAATCTATTGGAGTGGCAGGAGAATAAACATTATTATCATAAGTTAATAATAATTCTTCTTGTTTAGCACCGCCTTGGTCTTTTGGTAAATTATAATGGTCTTTAATTGTCATTAATTTATTTTCATAATAATTTAACTTATTACTATTACTAAAAGCGTTCGGTGGCAATAATGTGAACACACATTTCCATAGATTTCTGCTACTTGAAGAAAGATTTCTTAATAGATAATGTGAATCTCTGTTAAAATCATCTCCCGGATTGGTGTTATATGTTAGCTGTGGGGAATAAATGTATCCAGTGTCCGAATCGTTAAAAACATAATTAATAAAAGGATTACTAATAACATATCCTTCAATGCCTTCTTCTGGATAGTATTCTTTGATAAGATATTTAAAATCCTCATCTGAAAAACTATTAATCTTTCCCTTACAGAAATCCTCGTAATCATTTTTATAAGTTCCCAAATTATTTTCATCTATTTCTGTGATATTTTTAACTTCACAATAGTCCTTAAAGGTTAAACCAAAATCAGATAAAATTTTATTAACAAAAATAGTATAGTTTTTTAAATTAGAAAAATTCATTAACTTAAAGACTTCTATAAAATCATTATATTTTTCTGTCTGTTTAAATCGAGATAAGAAACTTAAAAATGTTAAATCATCAAAATAAAAATATTTCTTAGGATTTAATTCTTCACTAGCATCTTTTAAGTTATATTTTTCTAAAACCTTATTCAAAAGTGGAATCAATCCAGTATGAACAAAAGTAATTCCATCTCCTGATGTCTCACCATCATCAGTATAATAGTAATCCTCTTTAGCTGTAATACCATAATCACAGGCTTTCGCTAGCATTGTTAAAACGCCTTGAAAGACTTGTTCTCTTGTATATTTCTGAATTGATGGAATGCCATCCCATGGACAAATATCTTTTAGAATTGAAGAGCTTTTGGAACAACTAATAAAAGTCATATTTAATTGACTTAAATCATACAAAATTTCAGTAAAATTCCGCTTATCAAAAGATTGTCGTTCTAAAGTAATTAATTCTCCTAGAGTGCTAACTGAAGAACCTAATTCCTTATCTAATGATTCTTCATAAATATATCTATTTAACGGAAAAATAGTTTGACCAGAAGCAATGCCGTTTTCATCAATAAAATCTGGGCTTGGAGTAGCATATTTTAGGGTCTTAAAGGTGGCGTTTTCAAAATCCAAATCAACGATATAAGGATGTTTAAAATCATAAGCCAAATAATAAATGCTTCCATTTAAGGTATACTTACAAATGCCGCCAATTCTAGGGAAGGTAAAATATTTACGTTGTTCGGCAGTTAAATAATCGCCACAAAAACCATAAACATCATTTGTGTTTTCAATTTTATCAGTATCTTTATAAATGAATTCACCGTTATTGTCAAAAAGCCATGGATAAAACGTCTTTATTGCTGCCGCTTCATTTGTAAACCATTCTGGGACAGGATTTAATTCAGTTCCTTCAGTATCTTTTTTGCTACCAAATAAATAAATATTTTCCATTTTAGCATTATTTTCATAAAAAGATTGTGAAATATCAATTCCAGTTTGTTTTAAAATTTCGGATACAATAAAAGTCCAAGAATCTCCTAAGCAGGTAAATTGAATTCTTAAATTTGATTTTGCTGCTTGTGAACCAATCTCATTTAACCCATCTTCTACATCGTTAACCTTACCCCAAAGTAAATAAATATTTTGCCAAATTCCTAATAACTCATTTAAAACACTCTTTAAAATTAAATTTAATGGACTTTGGTCATTAAACAAAAAGTCGCAAATCTGGTCTAAAGCTTGTCCAATAACCCAAAAGTTTCTATCTAAATCTTCAACTTCTACTCTACGACTATATTTTGGCATGATTAATCTTACATATGACTTTTTTTCAGATGGCTTTTCTCTTGTAAACTGAAGATTATCTTGATTCTGTAAGACAGCATCAATTTTATCATCTCCACGAACTTCCTCATATGTTTTATTATCAGCATTTTTATCTGGAATTACATACGGTTCGCCTTCTGAAAAATGGTAGCCAGAATCACCGCCATCACGAATTGTCATATTTATGCCAAATTTGCCATCTACAATATCGTCTTTTGAAACTAATTCTTTATACTTTTTATATAACTCCTGTAAAGATTCGTTCCAATAACGAATTGCTTCGGAATCAAAAGACCCAACATCTAGTGTTGAGTCTGGAACAATTCCGATATTTGTGCTATTGGCTTCGTTTACATCTATATAATTATTAATACTATTTAAATTTAAATCCATTTAATTATTCACCACCTTTATATTTATAACGTGTGAATAAGTCTTTTAGTGTGTCAAAGCCATTCATAGAAACAAAAGCAACTACAAAAGAACCAAAAATGCCACCTAAAATAGTTGTTAATGTTGCTCCACCAAAAACAATTACTGCTAAAACTGTAGTAATTAAACTAACAATTAAAGTAAGTAATTGAGTTGGAAAACTTTGTGGCAATACACCTTTAAGAATCTGAACAATAATAGAAACTAAAGTTGCTAAAAGACCAACATATCCTAACAAGCTATTCATTTAAATCACCCCTTTTTCTCAATCTTTACTTCAATTTTATCAATATTTCTATTAAAAATTCCAGCATAATCTTCTGTATTTCTTACCCAAGGGAGATAATCGCCGCCAACAACCTTGACCCGATAAGAAATAGCATAAGAACTGGAAATAGTATCAAATTGAATAGCGTCAATAGTTCTACTTTTTAATCCAGCACAACCTGTATTCCAATTATTAACATCATAAGAAGTAATCCAAGATAGCCAACCATTGCCGCCACTTAAATGAACTCTATATCTGAAGCCAACAATATTAGATTTTGCGGCAACTCCTCTAATGGCTGAATTAGTGTTTCCACAATTAGTTCCTTCTTTAGTCCAACTATGGTCATAAGTCCTAATACAAATTGTTGGTTTGGTTTCAGCAATAGGGTCAATAAAATAATAACCACTGTTTGTTTTTACTTCATTGCCTTTTGAATCATAAATATGATAGCCTGCTTTACAAACTTTTTTTGCAGATTCCAAAGATTTGTATGCTCCAATTTGAGATTTAGCATCATCCCAAGATTTGCGAATTCGATATAATTCATCTGTTGTTGTTTTTGCTTCTGGATAAACTTGTTTTCCAGTAGAATCATAGATGAAATAACCATCCTTCCATGCTTTTTTTGCGTTTGCTAAAGTGCTATAAGCACCGATTTGAGACTTTTCATCATTCCAAGATTTACGAATTCTATATAGTTTTTTAGAGTTTGCAGGAGTAGTGGCAGTTGAACTACTGGTAGACCCCAAATATTTTTTAATAGTATTCTTAAAAGTAGACCAATGCGGCAAAATATAACAAGGACAATATTTATATGCTCTTGAAGACTTATAAGTATTTTGATTATCTCTTGTGCCGCCGATACCCAATCCTCTATTAATCCAATAAGTATGTGTATATAAGTTATTTTCAATATTCCATCCATATTGTTTCATCAAATATGCCACTACTTTTGCGGCGTTATCTTCTACTTTAGATGAATTACCAATTACTTCAATAGAAATTGTAGTATTATTTCCACTATTTGGGTCAGAAGTCCCATCACCTGAATGCCAAGAAACCATAGATAAGTCATGCCCTACCCAAAAGCAATATTCATCAACAAAAATATGAACACGAACATCATTTAAATTACCATTTCTGCAGGCTCTTGTATATTGCTCTGCTGCTGTTGTTCCAGAAGCACAATTAATTGCTTCGGTGTTATGAACAGTAATACCAACAGTCTTAACTCTTTTTTGTGTTGGAATAGCAATGCCATTTACATTATGCTGCTCTAAATAATATTGATAGCCTTTAAGTCCATTCCAATTTAAAGTTTTATCTGGTTGTAAAAAAGCCATAATATCACCCCTTAAATAAAAATTTATATTTTGGTTTTTCTTCTTTAAACAGTTTATATCTAATGTAATCATCTAATAAAATAATTAAGGCACTCAATAGCACCCATAATAAAGTAAAAGGCAAACAAATTTGTCCTATAAAATTAAGCGGCATACTGGAATAATCCCAAATATGCCACTTTAATATAATATTAACAATAATACCAGTTATTAATTCCAATCCTGTGATAGCACCGCCACCAATTAAACATTGACACTCAAATGGCATATTCCAAGAAAAAAATTCGTTTAATAAACCAACAGTTATAAAACAAATGCCGCCTAAAATAAACATTGTCCAATGAGAATAACCTCTAGAAATAATTTCGATTAGAAAATAAGCGCCGCCACCAACTAAAAAAAGAAACAAATATTTTAACAATTGTTTCATAGATTAAGCACCTGAAATAGCAATAATTACATCTTTATATTTGTCTTTTAATTCAATACCATAATATACTGCTTTTACTTCTTCAATTGTTTCTAAGTCTAAAATCTGATGTTTTAATAAATTAAAATATGTTGTATGGTAAATAATAAATTTAGATGCCGCCGCTATCAATCCATTCATTTCTTCTGCTGTATAAATAGAACAAATTTCGCCATCAGCATGATATGGAACTGAGTGCCCTTGTGCTGCAAGTGAACCCAAAGTGGTCAAATTAATTTGGTCAGTGGTATTTAATCTATAGTGTTTACCATTGTAATCAATTCCATTTGTGATTGTTGTTTGACTATAACTCATCATTTCAATAATTTTTCTTTGTTTCTCTTCCTCTAAAGTAGCTTCAGTCGTCAATTCATTATTTTGTATCTTATTAATTTCATCTCTAATACCAATTCTATTAGATAATAATTTAGAAAAATCATAAGGCAGAACATTACCAATCATAAAATTTTCGGAGCATTTTAAAATTTGATAATCTGAATTATCAAGTTTCTTTTTTAAATTTTCAACCTTTTTGTTAAGATTTGATTCTTTTTCATTTATTCTTGCTTGTTCTAAAAGAATGTCAAAATTTTCTTTAATATATTCATCAATATCACTGTCATTTTTAATTAGAACAATAGTATATTCATTTGCTGTATAGAAATTATCTTTTTGACTAATATTGCTTCTTAAAATAACTTTATAATAAATATTAGAAATATCTTCATAAGAATAAGATACTGGTTCTAACGAGTAAGTCTTATACATATCTTTTCTCACCTCTTAAAAATTAATTGTTTTAATAGAAATTAAATTAAAAGCACTATTATCAGCTTTTTTAAATCCAGTGATATACATATAATATCTTCCGGCTGTGCCAATAGTTTCTATCATAGTGGTATCCTTCAAACTAGAACTTCCAACATAAGTTGTAGCAATAACTTTATCATAATTTTCAGCTGAAATTTTTTCTTTTAATGATGATAAAATCTCTGCTTCAGTTTCGCCCGTTGCAGTCATTAAATTAATATTCATAGTTTGATTCATCCAGCTACTAATATTACAATTAAGAGTAATTAATAATTCTCCAGCAATCAAATCAATCGGCGTTGTAAATAAAATACTCGTTTTTGTATCTTGTTCAGTCCAGTTAGTCATATAAATTCCATATTTTTGAGATGCATCGCCAATAAAATTATTGCTAGCTTCAACTCCTCCCCAATGATTCACCAAATCAGACAAATTCATCCATTCTAAATTTCCATCTTTTATAAGAACTTTTGAACTCCAATTATCTATTGTATCCTGCTTTGAAGTAGATGTTGTTGTGTCTAAAATTGTTTCTTTTTTTACTGAACTTCCACCTGAGGATTCAAGAGTTCCTGTAATTCCAAAAAGTTCTACACCTTTTTTAATATTGGCGGCAATTAGATTAGAATCACCTTTTAATACTTGGTTTCCTGATAAATAATTTCCACTTAAAATGTTTTGGTCTACTATTGTTGGCATATAAGTTTTAGACCCAATACTTGGAATTGTTCCAACTAATTTATTCTTTTTAGAGAAAGCGATTTTTCCTTCTAAAATATCAGCAGAAGTTGCTGTCCCTTCGTCTGTATCAATAGAAGAAATAATATTAATCGTTGATACTTTTTCTGTGCCTTTATAAATTGACAATATTATCCCTCCTTTTAATCAATTAAATAAGAAACATTAAGGAAATAATGTAAATCTGTTGTCAGACTTTCACCAGTATTCACTAATAACATTTCTCCTGAAGACTTAATTTTTACAAAAGAGTTATGTAAAGCATTATTACCATCAGTTAATGGCGGCGTATTAATTCCAAAAACCGTTTTAGTTGGTCGGAATCCCGTTGGTAAAATTCCGATTAAAGAAACCTTTGGAGTATTGCTTTGATTTTCCTTTACGTTCAAATATCCTTCGACATAAGCTACTTTCCCTATCTTTCTATATTTAATCGCTGATTCCGAATATCCAATGCCATCTGCAGAAATAGTTAAAGTATTCCAGCCACTATCTTCTAATTGCGGTGTATCAACTTCATCTGATACTATATAAATCCAATTATCCTTTAGAGTTCCTGCAGTTTTTTCATTATCATATTCTGCTTTTGTTAGAATTTTAGTTCTATAAATATTTTCAGAATTATACATAAGTTCTTGATTACTGTCTTCTGACAATAAATCTAAAGTCGCTTTATTATTATGAGTATGAGTTTGACTATAAGCTAAATCATAATGTTCTTTTAGCTCATCTGTTAAATCATTAGAAACAGTAGGAATAGTAGGTTTATTAATTAAATCATTATAATCACCACTAAAACCACCTGAACTACCACCCGAACCATCTTTACCATTGTACACTAAAAAAGTTGATGTTGTATCATTTGACAAGGTAATTGTATAAGTATCAGTAGCTCCTGCTAGTCCAGCAACTTCACCTTTGTTAGAAGATGTAAAAGAAATAGAAGTAATAGAAATACCATTAGTTCCATCTACTCCTTTTAAGCTACTTAGAGGTATTAAAACTTTCCAATCACTATCACCAACATAACGCCATTTTAAATTTATATCATCTTTGCCGATTTCAATTTCTTTGCCATTAGAACCATTGAGAATTTGTAGACTCTTTGTTCCTGTAGTATCTGTAATATCTAATTTATTGCCGCCATCAATAGCAGTAATCTCTACTATTGGAGAAAAGCCATCAGCACCTTTAAGTTCTGATAGTAAAACCAAATTAGTCCATTCTGTTTCATTATCTTTTTTCCATTGAATATAATTATTGTTTGTTCTTAAAGAAACAGATTGACCATCAGTCCCTTTGATGTCTGATAGCAATACTAAATTTACCCAAGTTGTATCGCCGCTATATTTCCATTGAATAGCTTCATCAGATACTTTTAGTTCAACTTGTTTTCCATTTATTCCATTAAGTCCATTATAAACATTAATGGTGGATTCGGTATTATCTGTGTATAAAATCTTATATGTGTCTGTTGCCCCAGAAAGATTAGGAGTATTACCTTTATCACTTGAAGAAAAAGTAATAGAAACAATACCTCTACCATCTTTTCCAGCTTCTCCTGAGCCGCCACTTGAATTGCTATTTAAAAAAGGATTAAAACTCAATTATATCACCTCTTAATAAATAACATGAAAGTCTAAAGCAGTACAACCAGCTGGCATTTTTACTGTTTTAATTAGCATATATTCATCACCAGTATAAGGAGTAATAAAATACTTAGTGGATGGAACTTTGTTTGGATTGCCATTAATAACAATTTGTGTGCCTGCTGCCGCTTCAAAACCAATAAATCTTAATTTAAAATCAGGATTTTTATATCCTTCTTTTTTTAATTCTTCATAAATTAATTTAACTATATCATCTTCCGCTGTTGCTGTCAATGTAAAGGTTCTATAATTTGGAATCATCCCACTTCCCTCCCTATATTATTAAAAATATTTTTAATATTATAAGTTTCTGTTGAATCTTCAATACTTACTGTGATAATATCGCCGCCACGAATATTAGCTTGTAATAATCCAATTAAAGATTTTCCATTAATTAATCTCTTTTTATTATTTAAGATATATAAATTTGTTTTTAAATTATTTAATTTAAATATTAGATTGATAGCTTCTCTATTAACTAAATCTTTATTAATTAAATATTTAATATTATACATATCCTGCCTCCCTGTATTTTACATTATATATCAATTCATTTATGAAATCAAACTTTTCTTTCTATATAATTTTCTAACAGTAAAATATTTGACTTAATTATCAAAATATGTTATATTAATATTAGAGGTGATGATGAGATGATTAATGCTCATAATAAATTATATAGAAATTATTTAAATTTAGATTATCAAATTATAGATAATTATACTTCTCAAACAGACAATAAATTAAATAATATTATTAATAATATATATATGTTAATTAATAAAAATAATTATAAAAATATTATTATAGAATCTAAAAATGATGTATATACAGTTATATTATATAGATTATTAAATAATTTATTATCTTTAAGAAAATTTAATATATATATAATTGGTAAAACTAATAAAATTAAAGAATATTTATATAAAGATAGTTATAAAAAAGTTATTAATATTAAAAAAATTAATAATAAACTTATTCTTAATACAAATAATCCTCTATATAAAGTATTTTTTAATAATATTAAATTTAATCAAAATGGAATAAGTCCTTTTTATGATTTAACGCCTAAACAATTTAATATTATTGCTGAATTTTATAACATTAAAAATAAAAATTTATTAGATATTAATAATAATATAATTAATTCTGAATATCAGCTTTTATGTGATAATCAAAATTGTGATTTTAAAAATGTTGACTTAAAGCGACAAATGATATATGATTTAATTAAAGGGGGTAAGGGGGTTTATTTAATTAAATTTTATGATAATAATTCTGAAGAAAATGATAAAATTATAGATTCTATTTATGATACAGATAATATAATTTATTATATTAATAATAATTTTAATATAGAAAGAAGATATAATGGGAATTATTTTAAAAAAGTTGATAATAGCCCTAATAAAAAATATAATAATAATATTATAGAAGAAAGTGAAATAGATAATATTATTAATTCTTATAGAGGAATAAGTTTAATCTTTATAAGAAAAATAGGTAATTGGGAGGATAACAACAAATGAAAGTATATATAATTAATGGACATAGTAGAGCAGGTAAAGATACTTTTGTTGATTTAATTAAAGATATATATAATGATAAATATCCAAAAGAAGAATATAGACTTAATTCTATGAAAAGAATTGTTCCGATAATTAATATAGATAATATTTCAACTATTGACCCAATTAAAAATATTATGAGAACTTATTGTAATTGGAATGGACAAAAAGAAGATAAAGATAGAAAATTAATGTGTGAACTAAAAGAACTGTTAACCAACTATTGTGATTTATCATATAATTATGTTATAAATATTTATAAACAAGATTTAGAAATAAAAACGAAAGCATTATTTATTCATTGCAGAGAACCGGAAGAAATTAAAAAACTATTAAATACTATTCCTGATTCTAAAACTATTCTTGTAAAAAGACCTAATAATGATTACTGTAAAAATAACGCCGCCGACCTTAATGTAGATAATTTTAAATATAATATTGTTATTAATAATAATAGCAATTTGGAGCATCTAAAAGAATTAGCATACAATTTTTGCATTGAGGAAAAGTTGATTTCATAAATAAATAGTGTTATTATATTGACATAAGGTTAAACCGCCATTTAACCAATGAAAGGAGTAATAAAAAATGGATATGCGTTATACAATTGAAAACTACGATGAGGAGAATTATCCAGACGCTTGGATTGGTCAAGCAATTTATAATTCTAAAACTATGGAACTAATTTCTGTTGTTTTAGCTCAAAAGGATAAAAACGAAAAAGAATACAATAAGATTAAAAACAATTATGAAGCTTTTAATTTTTATGATTCTGAAAATAAGCTATGGAACACTTATGCCAAAGGTTCACATCCATATATCGTAATTGAGGAACTTATGTCTGAAATTAGCGATTGGGCGGCGAAAGAAGCGTCAGCAATTAAAACAAAGGAACTTGTTGATTTTCTAGGAGAAGAACAATATAATAATTTTTATGATGATTTTTGGAAAAGACAGTAAAAGGAGAAATTTAATGACTATTGGAATTGATATTGATAATGTATTGAACAATCTTTGTGAAGCTGTACTATCTGTTTATAATGAAGAAGCAGATGATAATCTTAAAGTATCTGATATTACAAAGTATAACATTGAAAATTTTGTTAAGCCGCAATATAAAGAGGGATTTTATAAAATTTTCTTGAACAAAGAGGTATGGCGGCGAATTAAAGTTATGCCAGATTGTCAAAAATATATTTTAAAATTATTCAATGATGGACACCGAATTTTATTTATCACCAAGACAGAACCTTATAATTTCTATAAGAAAGCAAAATGGTTAGAAAAATTATTTCCATATCTTGAAATTCGTAAATGCTTCTTTTGTTGTCCCGACAAAGCTTTAATGAAAGTTGATGTTCTTATTGATGATTGTATAAAAAATTTTGGAGGAGCAAAGCATTCTATTTGTTTTGCTTATCCTTGGAACGCTGAATTCAGAGGAATTAGATGTAAAGATTGGAGAGAAATCTATGCTGAAATTAATCGAATCAACAGATAAAGATAATCCGACAACTATTGATACTAATAATTTATATAATTTATTACGAGACAAAGACTGTAAGGTTTATACCTTTAACAATATTATTTTCAAAAATTGTAAAATTTTTCAAGAAGATAGCTTTCAAAGAAAAAGACTATATTTTGAAAATTGCAAATTTCTTAGATGCACATTTGTTGATTTAAAATTTTATGACATTTATCTATCGAATAGTATTTTTGATTTTTGCAGTATTATAAATTGTGATTTTAGTCAAAATAATTTTTACAGCTGCAAACTTGTAAATTGTGCAATAACACGCACCGATTTTACAGATGCTGGAATACACAACCCAAAAAGCACAGGTTCTATTTTTAGTAAATGCCCTTCTTTGTTATTAAAATGTCCAGAGGAAGGAAGTTTTATTGGATATAAAAAGGGATTACATTTATCTCACGGAAATTTGATATTTGTAATTATTAAATTACAAATTCCAGCAGAAGCAAAAAGAAGTTCAGCAACATCATTAAAATGTAGATGTAATAAAGCAAAAGTGCTAAGTATTGAGTCTATTCATAATAAAGAACAATTTACCACCGCTGTATCAAAATATGATAATTCTTTTGTTTACACTGTTGGTGAAACGGTTTCAGTAAATAATTTTGATGAAAATAGATGGAATGAATGTTCTACTGGGATTCATTTCTTTATTAACCGTGAAGAAGCAGAAAATTATGTATTTTAAAGAGGTATTATGACAACAGTAAATAAAAATGAATTTTTAAATTTTATCAATACTGAATCTAAAAAAAGAAGAGTTTATAGATTAGAAACCGTTCCTTATGACCCTTATAATACCGGAAGACTAAAAAAAATTTTTTATATTGATAAAGATAAGTATTTTAATACGGGCGAAATGGAAACGATTGCATGGACTTTTGAATATGAACCGAAAGGTATTTCAAAAGAATGTTGTATTGGAGAAAAAAACAGAGAATATTATATCTTAAAGGAGAATCTCTATGATAGATAATTATGATTTTTGGGAAATGGATGCAGCAAAATATTTTTCTTTTCCTAAAAAATATACAAAAGCAGAAAAAAAAGAAAAAGCAAAATATTTGTGCCTAAGCGGTTCTTATCTTGGGTCTAGAAAGATGGATGGAGTTTGGTCTATGATTCTTAGAGATAATGATGGTTCGTATCATTTACGTAGCCGCCAAAGAACAGTAGATGGAGTTTATTTAGATAAAGTTGAATGGATTCCTCAAATTATTGAAGAATTAGATATTCCTACTGGAACGGTATTGCTGGGAGAAATTTATTTGCCAAAGAAAGAAGGAAGTAGAAATACTACATCCATTCTTAATTGCCTAAAAGAAAAAAGTCTTGAGCGTCAAAAGATAGAAGAAAACAAACTCTGCTTCTATTGTTTTGATATTTTAGCTTGGGGCGGCAACTCATTACTAAAAACCTGCTTTGAAGATAGAATTAATTATTTAAATAAAATTAATGCAAATAGTCCCTATATTTCTGTTGCTAACTATCTTGAAGGACAAGAATTATGGGATGAATACAACAAAATCCTTGCTATTGGTGGCGAGGGCATTGTTATTACCAAAAAAACTTCTCACTATACTCCGGGAAAAAGACCAGCGTGGGAAACTTTAAAGCTAAAAAAAGAATTAGAAGACTCTATTGATGCGTTTTTAACGGGAAATTATAGAGAACCGAAAATGGAATATACAGGGAAAAATATCCAAAACTGGGACTATTGGAAGAATATAAAAACAGGACAAATTTACACAGAAAATCAATATGATTTATACTTGGATGGCGTTCCATTAATTCCTATTACACAATACTATGCTTTAGGCTGGGCGGGAGCAGTAGAATTTGCTGTTCTTAAAGACGGTAAAGAAGTTAGCGTTGGATATATTAGCGGCATTGAAGATTCTTTAAGAAAAGATATTGTTGCTAATCCAGAAAAATATAAGGGGAAAGTGGCACAAATTACAGCTATGGAACTTCAAGATGTAAATAATAATGGACACAAAACCTTTAGACATGGGTCTATTGAATGTTGGAGACCAGATAAATTAACATCCGATTGTCTTTATGAACAACTTTTATAAAATTTAATATAATAATTTTTACCTTTAAAGAGAGAATACTATTTGTGTTCTCTCTTATTTTTTTATAAAGAGGTGAATTATTGTGTATAAAAATGAAACTTTTCTAACTCCATTACCTTGTGCGCCGCCGCCACCAAAGAATAGTGAGATTCAGATACGTTGTTTTACGTGCAAGCATTTCGGAATCTGTAAAATTTTACCAGATTACCTCAAGACCGCAACTCTTATTCAAAATGTATTAGGCTATCCAGCAGACCCATTAGAATTGGTCAGAATTAAAGGATTTATTGGGACAGTAGTAGAAAATTCAGATTCTTATTTCCCCAAAGAAATTACCGCAAACAAAGATAAAAAAGGTGAATTCTTTGGAGCAAAGTATGAAAGCGAAACAATAGTAAATTTCATTTATAAATTTGACTGCTATTTTGTTTTATATAAAGCTGTCTACAATCCAGAAACAAAAGAATTTGATATTCCAGCAGGAAAGGAAATTTATTACGGTGTTGATTTTGCTATTGAAAAAGAAAGCTTAGATGATTTACAATTAGGTTTATTAACCCTAAAAGAAGACATCGAAAATAAAGAATGTCCTTGTAGTAAAGATAAAGACGTTATCAATGTATCTGCTTTTAGTGCTACCCTTAATTGTGATTTTTATGAATGGGAAAAGGGATTAACTTATGAAGAGGGAATGAGAAGAATTATTATGAAATATCCAGATGGTATTCCTATTGACAAATGTGGCACTCTATATCATCTAGCAACCTATCATATCGAACCAAACAAAGTTCCTTGTTATCATCCGGAGAATGGAAAAGTAGCCTTCATGCCAATGCCTTATCCAGTATATATCCCAGAAAAACCTTGCGATTGCCAAAGAAATAAGACTCGATGTGAGTTAAATGAGGACTTCTAAGGGAGAACAAAAAGTAGCCAGTCTTTTAAAGAGAAATGGTATTCCTTTTAAAACAGAAATTATGTTTAAAGGATTAGTGGGAAAGAAACATATTCAATTAAGGTATGATTTTGCTATCATTAAAAACAATAAAGTATTTATACTTATAGAAGTAGATGGGCGGCAACACTATGAATATATTAAATATTTTCATAAAAATTATAGTGGCTTTCTTAGGTCACAAGAAAGAGATAGAGTAAAAAATAAATTTGCTTTAATTAATAATATACCTCTTATTAGAATACCATATTGGGATTTAGATACTCTTACTTTTGAAAAAATTTTTAATACGTCAGAGTATAGAGTTAAATCTAAATATCACTTAGATTATCTAAGAAATAGGAGGTGTTAAGATAATGAGTGTAATAACAGTTTTACTATCTATTAGTGGTGTTTGTGGTGCTATCATGACAATTGCTGGGTTTATTGCTTTTGTATTAAAAAAGCCAAAAGAAATGATTAAGAACATTGCCGCTGAAGCTCAAAAAGAAGAAAACAAAGAGATTAAGGAACTTTTAGAATCCATAAACGAAAAAATTGATTCAAATAAAGAGGGAACATTAGCCTGCTTGCGGCATGAAATAACAGAACTTTATTACAAATGTAGTTCTAAACAAGCTATTTCTTTAAATACAAAAAAAGATTTAATTAGTCTTTACGAAGCTTACATTGCTCTTGGCGGCAATTCTTATATTAAAGAACTTTGGAAAGAATTAGAAGATATACCTATTGAAAAAATTGAAGGATGAATTAAAAAGAGAGTTGAGATTTTCTTGACTCTCTTTATATTTTTTGCTATAATTATTGATATAAGGAGGTGGTCTTATGGTAGTAATTAAAAATAATAAAGAAATACCATATGACAGTAATAAAATTAGAAGAGCAATCATTCAAGCGGCTAATCAAATTAAGTTGCCGAATTTTGATTTTATTGATTCTTTAACTAATGAAATTACAACTAAAGTAGTGATGAAAGGGAAGAATGCCGTATCTAATAGCGAAATAGAAAATATTGTTATGAGTGTTCTCTATGATAAAGCTCCTGATATAGCAAGACAGTATTCGGATTATAAAATTGATAAAGAAAGAGCAAAAAAAAATCCTACGGAAATTGAAAAAGTTCTTTATGTAAATGATGATATTAAATATGAAAATGGGAATAAAAATCCTAATTTAGTTCATATTAAAAATGCTTATTTAGCAGAAATACCAAGTAAAGAAATGCTTAAAAAGCTATTGCCAAAAGATTGTTGGGATGCTCATGAACGCTCTATTGTATATTTTAATGATAGCGCATACAGTGCAAGAAACCTCTTAAATTGCACAAAAGGGGACGCATGGATTGATGTCCGAAAGACAGATAGAAAAGATACTAGTAAAAAAATGACAATAGAAGAGTTTTTTAGTCTTTTTGAAAAGTCAGATAAGGAGTGCTTAGTTAATCTTGAAGATGGCGGTTATCAGATTTTGGCGAGAGACGGCTGGACAAAAATTAAAAGATTGAATAGACGAAGATTAGATAAAGACGAATTGTTATATCAACTGAATACTCGAAATGGACTTCCATTAAATTTAACAGCTAAACATCGTTTACCAGTTTTAAGAAATGGAAGAGAAGTACTGTTAGAAGTAAAGGATATTAAAGTTGATGATTGTTTATTAAGTTTTGATGATAATAAACTATTTACCTATAATGATATAAAAAATTCTTTCATTGATTGGACACAAATTAATGACAAAGATATTAATATTCGTATAACAAATCTACCCATTCTTAGCAATTATTTAAAATATAAGTATAATATCACTTTGAACTATTATATCAAAAGCATTAAAAAAATGCCTATAAAGGGAACAATTGTAGCTATACCTCTTGATATTTTTGTTGAAATTATAGATAAATATCCTGTTCCTCATGAAGTTTTAAACAAAATGTTGGTAAGCAGCACTTGTTCAAAACATAAATATCCATTTTTAATTCCCTATTCGCCGCAACTCGCTAAGCTTTATGGATATATTTATAGTGATGGCTGTGTATACAGGAATGATAAGAGAAGTCTTTATCATATGACTTTTGCTAATACCAATGAAGATATATTAGACGATTTTCTTGATTGCTTTGAAGAAGTTTTTGGTAGAAGATTAAAAAAATGGTATCCTTCATTAAAAAGCACTTCCACTTGTGTTCGCATTCAATGCGGCGACAAGATAATCGGGAAACTTTTTAGAGAATATGCTGGCGGCAGAATGTTAGGTAGTGGAAATTTAAGAATTCCTGATTTTATAATGTATGGAAATGAGAGTATTAAATATAATTATTTATCTGCTTCAATTGATAGTGATGGTATGATTTCTCCTCAACAAATTAGCATTTTAAGTGCTTGTAAGAAATATTGTGAGCAATTAGTATTAATTCTACAATCATTAGATTATCATCCTACCATGAAACTAAAAGACAAAGCTGGTTCAAAGTATCATTTTGGAAATAGCAACAGAACGGGAACAAGAAATTTTGATAGTTATGTTGTAAAAATTTCAAAAAACGAAGAAAAAGACAGATTATATAAAAATCTTTCTACTATTAAGACAATTGACACCGAATGTTATAATACAATAAGTGTGTATAATAATCCTGAAAAAATTATTTCTATTAATACTTATCATGAAGATTGTTTTGTTTATGATATAGAAACAGAGACACATTGGTATAATATCAATAATCATTTTTCTCATAATTGCTGCCTTTGGAACTTGGAAGATATGTTTAAAGGATGTGCTATTAATTCTACTTATATTGAAACGCCAAAAAGCTTTAGAACAGCTTGTACGGTAGCAAGTCAGGCATTAACAATGGCCACAAGTTCTCAATTTGGTGGAATTACTATTAATCTTCTTCATTTAGCAAAATTTGTTGATGTAAGCCGAAAGAAGATTGAAGCAGAAGTTGAAGAAGAAATTCATCTTATGTTAGATAATTTTTATAACAATGAAAAATCTAATTTTGATTTCGAAAAAGTAAAAACAGAAATGGTTAATAAAAGACTGCAAAAAGAAATTGAAGATGGAATGCAAACATTTTTATATCAAACTAATACTTTATGCTCAGGAACTGGACAGGCAGCATTTTTAAGTGTAGGCTGTTGGTTAAGTGAAGACCCAAAATATTCTAATGACCTTATTATGGTTTATAAAGAATTAATTAAGCAAAGATTAAAAGGAATGCGACAAGAAGATGGAACTTATGCTAATCCTAATTTTCCTAAAATTTTATATGTTTTAGATAAGGATACTATGAAAGGTGGAAAATATTATGAAATTACTAAGTTGAGTGCTAAATGTTCAGCTCAAAGATTAGTGCCAGACTATTTAGGACTGAAAAAACATTTAAAATTAAAAGGTGTTTTAACATTTCCAATGGGTAAGTAAATACTGTAGCTCATTTAAAATCTTTTGAATTCGGTTAGGACTTACAAGATGAGTTGAGACCGAGCTAAAACTAAAATTGTAAAATTAAAATATTTTTAAAAGGAGGTGAATAGAAATATTTATTTTATAATTTTAGATTAAGTGTATCGACTATCTCTGATGAATGTAAGAGAGTAAAATATTTTATGTATTTGAAGCGGAAGACTTTGCTAAAAGCAAAGAAGATATAGTCAATACCTCCAGTGATGAAGGACAATATGTGTAGAAGTTTATTAAATTCTTATCAAGATGATAATGGTAATTATATTACATGGGGAAGAGCGAACATGGGTGTTCAAACATTAAATCTCCCATATATTGCTATGGAAAACAATAAAGAACATTCTGAAGAGATTCTCTTTAAAAATCTAGAACATTATTTAGAAATTGCTCAAAGAGATATGTTGTGGAGGGCTAATCATATTGCTAAAATTAAAGCAAAAGATAATCCACTTGCTTTAATGTATGGTGGCTATTTAAGATTAAAGCCTGAAGATACATTAGAAAAATATGTTTATTCAGGTTATTTTACAATCTCTTTAGGATATGCTGGATTAAGAGAAGCTGTATATTACATTACAGGTGAAGACCAATTCCATAAAAAGGGAAATAAATTGGCTCACAAAATTTTAGATTTTTTGAATGAGAAAAATGATGAGTTAAGAGAAAAAACGGGTATTGCGGCAGGACTATATGGGACTCCAATGGAAACTGGCGTTGAAAAATTTGCTAAAGCTTGTATTAGAGATTTTGGGCAAATAGGAGATGGAACACAAAATTTATATATTACCAACTCTTATCATCATCATGTCTCTGATAAAATAGATGCTTTTACAAAACTAATTGATGAGGCACAATTTAGTGATAAAACCTCTTCAGGGTCGATAAGTTACGTTGAAGTGCCTAATTTATCTAATAATATTGACGCAATGCTCGAAATTATTGAATGTATTGGCGAAAACTGTTTATATGGTGAGGTAAACAGTGAAGTCTCTCATTGCAAAACTTGTGGTTTTAGTAGACACGATTTTAAAAAAGTATTGATTGATAACAGAGTTTTTTGGAAATGCCCTAAATGTGGAGAAATAAATCCAAATAAGGTGTTAACTTCTTATCGAATTTGTGGATACATTAGTAATTACACGCCAAATAAAGGACGTTCGCAAGATATATACAATAGAGTGAAGCATTTAAATTAAAAGGAGAGAATAATATGCTATACAACGAAGATTGTTTAAAAGTTATGAAAGAGATGACTACAGATAGTATAAATTTAACTTTGACAGATATTCCTTATGATTTTTGTTCAAAGAAAGATAATGGTTTAAGAACGATTGACAAAGGCAAAGCTGATACTTTAAAATTTAATTTAAAAGAATTTTTAAAAGAAGTATATAGAATCACAAAAGGAACAATTATAATTTTCTGCGGCCCTAATCAGATTTCAGAAATTTTTAATTTTTTTAATGAATTATCTTTAAAAAAGAAAGGAACTACAAGACAACTTATTTGGAGTAAAACTAATCCTTCACCCATGAATGGTGATTATATATACTTATCAAGTGTTGAAAACGCTATATGGTTTAGAAAGCCAAAATCTCCTTTTCATGCTCATTGTAAAAAATGCGTATTTGAATATCCAAATGGACGTAGTAAATTGCATCCAACTGAAAAAAATATCAATTTAATTAAAGAATTAATTTTGGATAATACAGATGAAAATGATATTGTATTTGACCCCTGTTTTGGTTCAGGGTGTCATTTATTGGCGGCAAAAGAAACAAATAGAAAATATATAGGATGTGAAATTGATAAAGAATTTTTTGAAATAGGCAAAAACCGTTTAAATAATTAAAATTTTATAAAAAGGAGAAAAAAAAGACTTAATGATTTTCAATATAATTATTGTAATAGAGATAATAGTCTTTTGTGGTGCTTTATTATATGAAAGAAGCACAATGCCAACAATTGTAAACAGCGAGACAGATGAATAAAACGATATTTTATTTGAAATTTTGTATAACATTTAAGTTCGAAGAGAAATCTTTATTTGATTTCTCTTCTTTTTTATGCTATACTAATTATAGAAAATTAAGAAAGGAGAATAACAAAAAAATATTTTAAAAAGGAGTTAATTATGGAAAATAGAGTTAAAAGAACAAAGAAGAATGTAATTAAAAATTTAGTAAAAGAAAACCAAAGAATTCATGATTATGATAGTCCTTTTGGCGTGAGATTTTGGAACAAAATTTTAAAAGATTCCAAAGCTTTTTCCAGAAACAATAAAGTTTTTGACAGAAATATTCCTACTGTAATTGAACGTGCTTATGATAGATATAGAAAAGCACTAAAAACAGAAACTGATTCTTTAAAAAGATATGAGTTAGAGCAATTTCTTTTTCAACTTGAATATTTTATGACAGAAAAATGGCGAACATTATTTAATGATGATGCTAGACTAAAAGAGGGAAAAGAAAAAGTTATTTGGAAAAATAGATGTCCAGTAGAACTAAAAGAATATTATACACAAAGAAAAATTCAAAGAAGAAAGGAACACGAACTTAAAAATGCTAATTCTATTACAAATTCAGAGAAAAGAAGAAGTTGAATACCATATTCATAGTTTTATTTATCCAAAATTATCAAGAAAAGATATTAAAGAATATTATGAAAATTATTTGGGAAAGTTAAATGAAATTCCTTGTAGTTTTTATTTATTGTATCCTAATGAGATTAAAGAAGCAGAGAATGGCGAAATTCTTGATATTGAAAGTAGTATAAGATATAATTTTTATAAAGAGAATTTTAAACCATGGATTGATTTACCGAATAGAAGAGTTTATGTAGAGGTGTTTTAATGGTTTATGTAGGTGGTAAAAAGAAATTGGCAAAGTATATTTGTCCAATTCTACAGAAAGAATTGGATACAGGAAAATACTCGGCTTATGTAGAACCATTTGGAGGAGGCGGCAATATAATGGAAAATATCAATTTTCCAGTTAGATATTTTTACGACATTAACGAATATCTAATTGCCTTTTACAAAGCCTTACAAGATGGATGGGAAATGCCACAACCAAATAGTTTTGGAGCAGAACATTATAATGAAGTTAGAAATTCTTTTAAATTAAAAGATAAAAAATATCCAGATTATTATTATGGCTATATGATGTTTGTGCCAAGTTTTAGTGGTAAAATGTGGGGTTCTTATGGGAATGACGAAAGAAAGAGAAACCAACAGTATATGTCTGTTGTAAATAATTTTCCAAAAATAAAAGATTGCTTTTTCGAAGCTAAGTCTTATGATAAACTAAAATTTAATAATTGTTTAATATATTGTGATATACCTTATAAGAATAGTAAGAAAAATTATTATGACACTTCTTTTAATTATGATGATTTTTATAATTGGGTAAAAAGTAACTCTAAAAATAACAAAATTTTTATAAGTGAAAACTTTATGCCAAATGACTTTAAAGTTATTTGGGAAAAAGAATATAATCGAAGTCTCGGTGCTAGAAATAATATTGTTAGTATTGAAAAACTATATACAATCTAAAGGCGTGATATTAATGAATTATAATGAAATTATAAATTTTGATACAGGCAATTGTCATGGCATTTCTGTAACTTTGTTTGTTAGCGGATGTCATTTACATTGTCCTGAATGTCATAATAAACAAACATGGGATTTTGACAGCGGAAAACTATTTACAAATGATACTATCGAGGAGATTTTAGATAAACTAAAGTCTCCTCATATTTCTTATTTTGTATTATCCGGCGGCAATCCAGTTGAAAAAGAAAATATTGAAGCTGTTTTGAACTTGTGCCGCCGAGTCAAAAAATTAAATAAAAAAATTATTTGTTATAGTGGCTATACAATGGAAGAACTAAAAGAACTATATTCAAAAGATAAATTATCTTACTTTAACTATATTATTGATGGGAGATTTGATAAAGCCAAGATTTTAAAAGGATTGGATTTAAGAGGTTCTTATAATCAGCAGTGCTACGAAAATAAGGACACTTATTTTTTAAATATTTCTCAAAAATATTTTAAAGAAATTTATCCAAACGATGTCGAACAATATCATAATAAAATTTTCTTGTAAGAGGTGATATTTTGGTGGCAATTTATAACAATTTTTCAGAAGATGAAATAAAAAAGATGTTTAGAGCTTCTAGAACTAAAACTGAGTTCTTGAAAAAATTGGGCTATCAGCATTTTTCTAATAAAATGTATAATACCATTGTAAAAAAATATAATCTATCTAAAAAACTATACTATAATGTCCAAGAATTTATGGATAAACATGGCGGTGTTTTTACTTGTCATGATTGCAGATTTTGTGGACAATGTTTACCTGAAGGATATGAAATAAATCTAGAAAAATATAGTTTAGGGACACCAGAATGGGCGACTTATATTCAGGCTGTTTGTAGAGATTTTTATCCAAAAGAATATAAGATTGCTTTACTAAAAGACTTTCCAGATATTAGTAGCCGCAATTTATTAAGACCTATAACTACACCTATTTATTTATACAATAAAGACAAAAAATGGAAAATTGATAATGAAGAATTCTTTTTAGAACATAAAAATATTATATTAGGTGAAGATAATTTAAAGAATTTTTTAAATATTTATGGTAAAGAAATTATTGAAAAAGAAGAGAAAAAGTAATATAATAATATTATAGAAAAGTGAAGGAGGTATGTTAATGAAACAGATTTATGATGCTAATTCTATTGAAAGTCTGTCTTTTAAAGACGGTGTTAGAACAAGAATTTCAATGTATTTAGGGACTCCTGATACAGAAGGAATTTATCAAGCACTTAAAGAAGTAATTAACAATTCTACAGATGAAGCTTTAATGGGTTTTGGCAATAGAATTGAAATTACAGTTGATGAAAAACAGAATTTTGTAAGTGTTATGGATGAAGGAAGAGGAATTCCGTTTCAAGTAAAAGAGGATGGCACGAATGTTTTAGTTGATATTTTTACTAAAGCCCATACGGGAGGAAAGTTCAATAACAAAGCATATACAACTTCAAGTGGATTAAACGGTATTGGAATCAAAGCAACCTGCCTATCTTCTGAATTATTTGAAGCCCAATCAGTTAGAGATGGAAAAGTTGCGTCAGTATTCTTTAAAAAAGGAATTCTACAAAATTATAGAGAAGTAGATAACAAGTGTAATTTACCGAATGGAACTTATATCCGTTTTAAACCTGATAGAGAAGTATTCGTTGGTATGACAGATGGCTTTACTTTTAGTAGAATCTGTTCTGAAATTGAAAATATTTCTTATCTTAATAAAGGGATTCATTTTATTGTCAAAAATGATAATTCTAAAGAAGAAAGAGAATTCTATTCTAAAAATGGAATTGCTGATTTTATTAAAAGTAAAATGGTAAAACCACTGATGAAAGAACCAATTATTTGTTCTGCGAAAGATGAGACAGATGAATTGGAAGTGGCTTTTATTTGGACTGGTGGTCATGAACAGTCTTATGTCTTTGTAAATGGCTTATTCTGTGAAATGGGCGGCAGTCCAATTACAGGAGCAAAAACAGCAATTTCCAGTTCTGTAAAAAAATTAAGTGGAAAGGCTTTTGAACCCGATTTAATTAGAAGAGGATTAGTCTATGCTATTAACTGTAAAGTAAGTGAGCCACAATTTGCCAATCAGACTAAAAATTCCATTGGTAATAAGAATTTAAGGACGTTAGCTTCACAAGCGTTTAAAGAAGGATTGCAAAAATTCAGTCATACTAACGAATTTAATATTATTATTGATATTTTAAATAGAATGCAAAAAGCTGAAAATGCCGCCGATAAAGCAAGAGAAGCAGTATTAAATCATAATCAAGAAATGGATAAATTAAGAAAAAGTAAATTAGCTTTTATCGAGAAGTTAAAAGATTCAGAAGAACTAGGAGAAAATTCTATTCTTCTGTGTGTTGAGGGTAATTCTGCAGCATCTATGGTGGCAAAAGCCAGAAAAGTAGATAAATTTGGTTTATTATCATTAAAAGGAAAGATTATTAATTGCCTTTCCAATACAGAAGAAAAATACTTAGCAAACGAAGAAATTAAACTTTTACTTTATGCTATGGGAATTGATATAAATAATTATAACCCCAAGAAGTTAAGATATGGTAAAATTGGAATCTGCGTTGACGGGGATGAATAAGTCTTGTCCTAAAATGTTTAAAACGGTATCAGAAAAATAAGACTGCTTAATGAAACCAAAAGAGATATTAAGCAATAAAAAAGACGAATAATCTGACTAAGAGACCCTAAACCCTTATTGGGTGAGTTCAAGGGAATACCGTGAAAAAATAGATTAATCCGTTTCTTATTATATGGAGGTCATTTATATAATAGGAATATATAAAATTACAAATATTATAAGAAATGGATTAATTTATAATTTGTATCGACTATCTTCGTGAAGAAGAGTAGCTATATAAAATAGCGAAAAAGCATTCTTTTTTAAAGTAAAATATAGTCAGTCTTAATACGAAAATATTAAGGTATTACGTTAGATGGCAGCCACATCTCATTATTATTAATGGCGGCGATTTATAAACTTTGCCCGCAATTCTTAAAAGAAAATCGACTTTGTTGGCTTAGAGCACCTTTATTTATTGAAACAAAGAATAATAAACGATATTATTATTATTCAGAAAGAGAAAAACAAGAAAAATATCGTGGTGGTACAATTATTTCAGCAAAAGGCTTGGGTTCTATGAGTGCAGATGAAATGGAAGAAGCAATGTTTACAGAAGAGAATCAAAAATTAGATGTATTAGAATACGAACCAGAAGTAGACAAATTGTTAGAGGATTTAATGGGAGAAGATGTTCTGCCTAGAAAAGAATTTATCTTTGAAAATATTGATTTTAGTAAGTATATGGAATATTAAGGTGGTGTTCTAATTGAAATTAGTAAATACAATTAAAGAAGCTTTTTCTGGATATGCCGCAATGACTATTCAACAAAGAGCTATTACTGATGTTAGAGATAATATTAAACCTTCTGCTCGAATGTGCTTTTTTGCTCAAAAGGAAGCTAAAATTGACAGTTCGCATACTATCCAGCCTTCACCTGCGTCTGTTGGCGAATGTATTAAAAACTATTATCTACATGGCGATTCGAGTTGTTATAAACTTTTAGCAAGATATGGTAAAGAGTATGTCATGCGTTATCCTTTAGAAGATTTTCATGGTTCTACTGGCTCTTTATTGTCTGCCAATTCAGAAGCAGCGAGTAGATATACCAAAATGCGTTTAAATAAATTGGGTGATAAACTTTTTAATTCTTTGGAAAAAGAAACGATTGATATTTGGTTTGATAATTTTTCCAATACTAAGAAATTTCCATCAGTCTTACCGTCATTAGGATTTTATAACATTGTAAATGGTTCAACTGGAATCTCTACGGGAATTTCTTCTTCGATTCCACAATTTAATTTAAAAGAAACAAACGAAGCTATGATTAAACTATTATATAATCCTGATATTCCTTTTGATGAGATTTATTGTCCACCGGATTTTATTAGTGGTGGTGTAATTTTAAATGAAAAAGAAGTAAAAGAATCTTTAAGACATGGTAGTGGGAAGTCTTGTTGTATTAGAAGCGTAATTGATTATGATGAAGCGGAACGAATTTTAATTGTAAGAGAAATTCCTTTTGGTGTTTTTACTAATACAATTTGTGGAGAAATTAAAGAATTAATTGATAATGGCGAATTAGTTGGAATTGATAAGGTGCTGGACTTAACAAAAGTTTCTCCTAATATCAAAATTTATTTATCCAAAAATGCTAACTATCAGAGAGTATTGAAAACTTTATATAAGAAGACATCTTTACAGTCTTACTATGGAATTAATATGGTTATGCTTGATGGTGGTACAAAACCAAAAGTATTTGGTTGGAAAGAAGCTCTACAAGCTCATTTAGACCATGAAATTTCTGTAAGAACAAAAGCACATCGGTTTGATTTAAAAGCTATTAATAAAAGATTAAATATTATTGCTGGACTTTTAATAGCTATTGCTAATATTAACGAAGTAGTTAGTTTAATTCGAGAATCGAATGATAAAGGTGAAGCTAAAGTAAAATTAATTGAAAGATTCGGGTACAATGAAGAACAAGTGGAAGCAATTCTTAAAATGACCTTATCAAGGCTTATTCATTTAGAAATTCAATCTTTTAATGATGAAAAAGAAAAATTATTAAAAGAGCAAGAATATCATAATAATATTTTAAGCAACAAAAAATTACTTTATAAGGAAATCGAAGACGATTTAAGAGAAGTAGCAAAAGTTTACAGCGATGAACGCCGGACAAAGGTGATTAACTTGGACTTTACCTCTGATGACGAAGATGCTGAACCTATTGAACAAAAAGAATTGTTAATTAATTATACTAATATGGGCAATTTTTATACAATGGAATCCACTACTTTAATTACTCAAAGACGAGGAGCAAAGGGGAAAAAATTAAAGATGAAGCCGGATGAAGTGTCTGTTTTTTCACTTGCGGATACTAACTATAGTAACATTTTGGTTTTCACAAACAAGGGAAAAATGTATCAAATTCCGGCTAGTGAAATTCCAATCGGACGTGTTCATTATTCACAACTTTTAGATTTAACCGATGATGAAATTATTACTACTATCATTTCTACAGAAAAAAAGAATGCTTATAAATATTTGCTTTTTATCACAAAGAATGGTATGATTAAGAAGTCAGAGAGCAAGTTATATAATAGCTGCTCTAAAAGAGGTTTAACAGCAATTAAGCTAAAAGAAGGAGATGAAGTATTAAATGTTTGCTTGATTAATGACGAAAAGATTGGAATTTTAACAAAGAAAAATAACTTTTTAATTACCGATTCAGATAGTGTTGAAGCTATTGGGCGACAATCTACTGGAGTAAAAGGAATTAAATTACAATCAAATGATTATGTGATTGATGCGAAAGCAATTCCTAATAATTCTACAAATTTAGTCGCCGCAACTCGTAATGGGTTGATTAAAAAAACTTTATTGTCTGAGTATCATTCTCAAGGTAGAGCAACCATGGGAAACAAGATTTCAAAAGTAAAAGACGATGATTACGTTATCAAATTCTTGACTATTGATAAAGATTGTGATATAATTATTATAGGAAATGAGGGAACGGTAAAAATTAATACAAAAGAAATTTCTCTTGTTTCCAAAAATGCTTTAGGTGTAAAAGGAACAAATCAAGAAATCACAAATTTGCTCAAAGTAAAAAGTTGATTTCAAATAAAAATTATGTTATACTAATTATAGTAAATTAAATAGCACACCAGCTATTTAAGATATAAAAATTATTATTATTATTATTTTAAAGGAGAGATGTTTTTATGGCAAGTATTAATACAATTAAGGTTCTAGATTTTCTAAAGAGTAATGGTGCTGGTGCTAAGTTTACTGCCAAGCAGGTTCAGCAAGCTCTTGGTGTTGAAAAGGTTCAGCAGGTTACAGGTGCGGTTCTAACAATTGAACGTAAGGGTAAGAAGGCAGGTGTGGATTATATTGAAAGATTCTCTATGCCGACAGAAATTCAGAACCCAGATGGAACTACAACCGTTAAGGATGTAAAGTATTTTACTCTAACAGAAGCAGGCATGAATTTAACAATTGAATAATATAAGGGGAGTTTAATCTCCCCACTTATTCTTAAAACTTACTACTATTATTTTTTTTGGAGGATATTAAATGTTAAATATTAAAGAAAATAAAAGCTATAATAATTTTGTAATTACAGGAACGCTATCTACAATTGATGTTAAGGAAGGACGTAGTAAGTCAACAGATGCGTATCCACAAGGACGAGATTATGTTCGAGTAAATGCTATGGTTCGTTTAGACCAAGAAATTAATGGCGTATTAACTCAATGTGAAGTTCCAATTGAATTATATGCCAATAAGGACTATTCTAAGGGTGATGTTAATCCTATTTACACTAACGGTCAGAAATTTAAAGATTTTATTTCTTTATCTGCTGCGGGAGATAAGCCTGAAAAAGCAACAAGAATTTCTATTGGTGCTGATGGCAAAAAGGGCGGCACAATTAACGAAAATGTTTATATTCCAGCTGGAACAGATAAGGAAATGAGTATTACAAAGTTCAGAATGTTGGGAGCAAAGAAAGCCGCGTCAAAGGATGTTGATTGTGCTACTTTCAATCTTAATAATGTTGTAATTGGTTCTGTTAAGGAAGAAGTTAATCGAGATGGTGAAAATACAGGACGGTTAAAGGTTAAGGTTATTCTTGTAGGCTATCAAGGTCGTGTGGATGTAGTAGAATTTATTGCTGAAAGTGAAAATTCTCAGGCATATGACTTTATTTCTGAAAATTGGAATAAGGGTGATACAGTTAATATCGTAGGAAGAATTAAATATTCTGTAAAGGACGAAGTAAAGAAGGTTGAGCAAGCATTTGGCGAACCATTAGTAGAGCATTATACTAAAAATGTTAGAGAGTTAATCATTACTGGCGGCACAATGCCAAATGACGAAGCTCAGAGTTATGATATGGGTGATATTCAGCAAGCTTTAGCAGAAAGACAGGCAAGAATTGAACAAGCTAAACAAAAGACAAATAGTGTGAATAAACAGAAGACATCAAATGTAATGGGTAGTGAATTTGATTTCTAAATTAATAGGGGATTAAGTTCCCCTATTTTTATATCTATTTTACTTTTTGGAGGAATTAATATTTATGGCTTTAAATTTATTTGAACTTGAACCACAAAAAATTAGTAGAAATTTAAAAGGAAAAATTAGTCTTTTTTACGGTTCGCCTAAAAACTGGGCACTACTTTAAAAATATAAAGTAGTAAAACGAAGTAAAAACGGGAAGGCTGAGATGCTAATCCGAACGGAAGTATTTATTAAAAGTAAATACACGTGCAACGCATAGAGAAAATAACTTTAGAGGTTAAAATGACAATAATTGAACAAAAAATAGTAAATGATTATCAGTATAAGAATTATTCTATAAAAAAAATATCTATGAAGTATCATCTAGGGCAAGGGGAGATAAGAACAATTTTAAAAAATAACGGTATTTATGTTCGCTCTCTTATTGAAGATAAAATAGTTAAGAATAATTCAAACTATAGACTTGAAGAAATAGAAAAAATAGTGATAGATAATTATTTAAATAAAAAATATGGATTATTAAAGTCGGGTAAACAATTTGATTTATCTACAACTGTTGTGAAAAAAATCCTTAAAAAATATAAGATTTCAATTAGAGACTATAATACTTCTAAAGAGTAAAACTCCACGAGACTTCGGCACTGAATAGTGTGAAAGGTATGCTGAACTATTGCGAAATGAAGCAGTAGAAGTATAGAATAAAAAGTCTATACGATAACAAAATTGGGTGTAGGGAAGACTACTTTAGCATCAAACTTCCCTAAGTCATTAATTCTTAGTTTTGAACCCGGTAGCAATGGATTACATAACAAGTTCGTTGCTCCTGTTAAGAGTTGGAGTGATTATAAGGATTTTGTAAAACAGTTGAAGAGAACTGACCCAAAAACTAAAAAACCAATTCTATTAGATAAATATGAAATTTTAGTAATTGATACAGTAGATGAAGCATATAAGCTTTGTGAAAAGTATGTATGTAATGAACATGACGCTGAAACAATTAAAGATGTCGGCGGCTATGGTTCTGGTTATAAAATTTTAGACTCTGAGTTCATGGATTCTTTTAGAGAATTAGTTTACTATGGCTATGGTCTACTCTTTATCTCTCATGAGACAGAAAAGCCAAAGATAAATGATTTAGGGCAAGAATATACTCAAATTGTTCCGGCTCTATCGAATAGACCGTTTCTATTAATTGATAAATTCGTAGATATTATTGGTTATATTCGAGAAATCCCGGAAAAGAAGAATGACCAGATTACACACGAGCGTTATATCTTCCTAAGAGGAGATGAAAGATTTTTAACAAAGTGTCGATTTAGACATATTGTTCCAAGAGTTAAATTGGATTATAATGAGTTTGTAAATGCGATTTATGATGCTATTGATAAAACAGCCGCAGAAAGCGGTGATGAAGCAACTGACGAAGAAAACATTTATTTTAGTAAAACTTTTGATGAATTAATGGAAGAAGCAAAAAGCATTTGGATTAAAGCATCAGTAGACCAAAAAGAAGCAATTATGACTATTTTAGAAAAGAATTTTGGAAAAACAATTAAATTTTCTGAAATTATAGCAGAACAGAAGACTGAATTAGAAGACTCTCTTAGAGAAATTAAAGATAGTCTAAACTTTGACTAATTCTTTGGGGAGATAATAATTATCTCCCCTTTTATTTTACTTATTTATAGGAGTGGCGGCGATTGAAAAAAATTATTGATACAAATGTTCTATTAGATTATCCGCAAATTGTAGAAAAAGAAGATGATAATTTAATTGCTTTATCAGTCTTAAAGGAGTTAGACGGATTAAAAAAGCATTTAAACAAAGAAGTTGCTGAAAAAGCAAGGCGAGCGGCGGTATATATTTCAAGAAATTTAGATAAATTAAAATGGGATTCAACTTATCGAGATAAAGTTGTAGATGAACAGCTTTTAGATATTACAAAAGAAAATGACGGCGTTCTCATTACAAACGATGTGTATCTTAAAGTTCAAGCTATTATTAAAGGCATTAGAACTGAAGGATATGGAGATAAAGATGAGTATAGTGGTGTAGCTTATTGGTCTCCAAATTTAGATAGTAATTTATATTCTAAAGAACTAGAAAATATCTATGAGAAAGGGGTTGTGCCGGAAGGTCTAAGGCTTAGTTATAATCAATTTTTAATTGTTAAGAATAAGTATGAAAAAGAGATTGACAAATATGGCATTGAAGATTATAAGGATATTGCCGCCTTTCGTTATGATGGCTTTAGACTTAATTTAGTTAAAGATACTTACGCTATTCATAATAAGTATATTGATACTCTAAGAGCCAGAAATACTGAACAGCAATGCTTACTCGCTGCTTTATCTGATAGAGATAATAAGATTGTTTATGCTGGAGGTTGTGCAGGGTCGGGTTATTAATTAGCTCCCTTATATAGTAATATATATTGAATAATGTGGTTAATTGCTGGGATACCTAAATTAATGTTAATATGGCAATCAGCAGCTAAACCGTTTAGCCAACGGGAAGTTCAACGACTATTCCTTATGGAAGTAGATTTTTTTAAATTCAAAAACCACACTTCGTCTTAATTATTTTGGTGATATTATGAGGACTTTTACTGAAAATGAAGAAAGAGAAATATGTAGTTTATATAAAAAAGGAAAAAGTAAAAACTATATTTGCAAAATTTATCACTGTCGATTGGAAGCTATAAGCAATGTTCTTAAAAATAATAATATTAAAACTAGACCTTTTGGTCTTACGAAAAATCTTAATATTAAAGAAGATTTTTTTGAAGTAATTGATTCAGAAGAAAAAGCATATTTTTTGGGTCTTTTGTTTACTGACGGGTCGATTAGTAAACCAGAAAGAACACGCTCATCTTCTATTAGATTACAATTAAAAGAATCTGACATTAAAATAATTGAAATTTTTAAAAATATATTAAATATTGAGTCAAAAATATATTACGATAAAAGAAAAAACAAAGAAAGTGTTGTTATTGGATTTCGGAATCAAAAAATGGCAAATGATTTAGCAAAATTCGGCATAATACCAAATAAAACTTATTTAACAAATCATTTACCTGAAGTTCCTAAAAAATTTTTAAAAGACTTTTTAAGAGGATTGCTAGATGGTGACGGTAGCATTTATCAAGAAACAAAAACCAAAAAATATAGAATTGATTTTTGTTCTTATCATAAAACTATTTGTGAAGATTTTAAAAATTATTGTGCCACACTCATTGGAGAAGAAAATACAAATACTATAAACAATTATGGTACAGCTTATCATATAAGATTTAACAAACAAGAGATAGTAAGGCAATTGGCTATTGCTTTATATAAAGATTCAAAACTGTCTATTTCAAGAAAGCAAGAAATGGCAGAAAAAATATTTTATATTTAAGACGAAGAAGATATAGTCTACTCCGACAAAAAGTGTTAAAGTATCCTGAAAAGGACGGTATAAAGGAAGAGCTTCATTTTAACAAATTTTGCTTTACAAGAATTAGAAAGAGGGAAAATTTCAAAAATTATCTATGTTCCAAACAATGCTTATACAAAAGACTCTTTGGAAGTAGGCACATTGCCGGGAGACCTACTTCCCAAAATCAGCGGTCAAATTGGCCCGTTAATTGACTTAATTGGAATTGATAGAGTTCAAAACATGATTGAACTAGAAGAATTAGAAGTCGTTCCTATTGCCTCTATTAGAGGACGTAGTTTTTCAAATGCTATTGTTATTATTAATGAAGCACAAAACTTAACTGAATATCATATTAAACTTTTGATTTCTCGTTGCGGTGAAAATAGTAGAATCTTTTTTGATGGCGATTTAAAACAAACGGATAGCTTAATTTTTAAAGATAAGAGTGGATTAAAGCTATTATTGAAACTAAGAGAGTCTCCAATTTATTCTAAGATTTTTGCTGCAGTAAAATTGAGAAGAATTGAACGTAGTTTGGTTGCTCAGGCGGCAGAATATTTAGATGAAATTTAAAAATAAAATAAAACAAAAAGGAGAATTGAGAATTTCTTGATTCTCCTTTTAAAATATGTTATAATAAATATAGAAAAAGAAAAGAGAGGTCGGTCGGTGATATGAAAACTAAAATTACGCCGGAAATTGTAGAGCAAATTAATGAACTTTTAAAAGAAAAAACACAAAAAGAAGTAGCAGAAATTTTGAAACTAAGCCCGGCAACTGTAAGCAAATACTCAAACAAGAAGAAAGTTAGAAAAGAAATAACCCCCGAATTGATTAATGAAATAAATGAAAAATACAAAGAATATAGAAATCTGTCTCGTGTAGCAAAAGAACTAAACATTTCATATGCTACTGCCGGAAAATATTTATCAGAAGAGAATAAAGAATTAAAAAAGAAAAATTATGATGATAGAGATGCTTTGTTTTATTACATTATTAGACTTTTTGGAGTTAATTCAGAAGAAGAACCAGTAAGCACTCACAATTTAACATTAATGAATCGTATGTTAAATCAAGGAATTTCTTATAAAGCCCAACTTTTAACTTTGAAATATTTTTATGAAATTAAAAGGAACAAAGTAAAAGAAGAATATAAAACAATTGGTATTATCACTTATGTTTTGAAAGATTCCATAAATTATTATAAAGAAAAAGCAGCAGAACAAAAGTTAATTGAAGAACAAATTAAAAAGCAACTAGAAAAGGATAGAATTGAAATCCCTTACAACCCATCTCAATTTTTGTATAAAAAGAGAAAGAAAAAGAAGCAAATTGATTTAGATTCTATTGAATAAAAGGAGAATTATTATGAGAAAGATTAGTGATGAAGAATTAAGAAAAGTTTTAAATTTACATGAAAAATGGCTTAGAGGAGAAAAAAACGGCGTTCGTGCGGATTTAAGCTGGACAAATTTGAGCGACATGGATTTATCTCATGTTAATTTAATTGATGCTAATTTAGACTTTTCTGTATTAGAAAATTCTGATTTGAGTTATTCGGATTTTAGTGGAGCAAATTTCTTCTGTGCGAATTTAAAAAATGCAAATTTATCTTATGCTATTCTTAACAATGCGAATTTTTTAAATGCTTGTTTAGCTTATACCAATTTGAATGGAGCTTGTCTTGATGGCAGTATTTTAATTAATGCAGACCTTACTACCGTAAAGCATAGAGAAAAACAGAATCTTTTTCCTTTACAATGTCCTGAAAAGGGAAGTTTTATTGGTTATAAGAGTGCCATAACTGAAAGAAGAAGAATTGGTGTTGTAGAATTATTAATTCCAGAAAACGCAAAACGCTCATCGGGCACAAGTAGAAAATGTAGATGTAGTAAAGCTAAAGTTTTATCTATCACTTCTATTGATGGAGCTGTGAATTATAGTTTAGCTCATTCAGTATTTGATGAAAATTTTATTTACCGAGTTGGTGAAACAGTAGAAGTAAAAGATTTTGATGAAAATAGATGGGATGAATGCTCTACTGGAATTCATTTTTTTATTACTAGAGGTGAAGCGGCTAGTTATTATTGTTAATTATTTTGCTATTGTATCAATAATGTGGTATAATATTGTTATAGAAAAGGAGTGATACTTATTGATTCAAGTTGATAGACATACAGTAATTCAAATTTTAGGTTCACTAATGGCACAACCATCATTATTAAACGATACAGATAAATATTTATTAGAAAAAGATGATTTTCCACAAACAATGGATAAATATATTTTTTCAGCAATTTATAACTTATATACTCAAGGTGCTGAAGCTATTAGAACTGTTGATATTGTGAATTATTTAGACACTAATTCTAAAGCAAAAAACTTGATTGAAAAAGAAAATGGAATTAGTTTTTTACAAGATTGTGAAAATGAATGTGAACCAAAAAACTTTAGTTATTATTATAACAATTTAAAAAAGCTTAATTTGCTAAAAGATTTGCAAAGAACAGGAAAAGATGTTAGTAATATTTATTGTGAAGATGTCTTAAGTCCGGATTATAATAAGATTAATGACAAGTTTGAAACAATGACTCCTAATGACATTATTAATCTTTTGAAAAGTGAAGTAGCAAATTATGAAAAGAAATTTGTATTAAACAATCAACTATCTGAAAGCCGAGCTTCTGACAATATTAGGGATTTGATTAAGGAGCTAAAAGAAGAACCAGAAGTTGGATGTCCATTACAAGGAGATATTTTTAATACTATTTGTCGTGGCGGCAGAAAAGGAAAAATGTATTTACGTTCGGCAGGAACTAGCGTGGGAAAGACAAGGCAAATGGTAGGAGATTGTTGCTGTATCGCTTACCCAATTCGATATGACATTAACAAAAAAGAATGGGTTTCAACGGGAAACTGCGAAAAAGTATTATATGTAATGACTGAACAAGACCCAGAAGAAATCAAAACAATGATTTTAGCTTATCTAACAGGTTATAATGAAGAAATATTTCTTTATGGGAATTATAGAGAAGAACATATGGAACGAATAAAAGTAGCAATTTCTATTATGGAAAAATATAAAGACAATGTTCTATTCGCACGAATACCTGACCCAAGTTCAAGTGTTATTAAAAATTTATTCAGGCGATATAATTTACAATATGGTGTAGAAAATTTCTTTTATGATTACATATTCTCAAGTCCGGCAATGTTAGAAGAATATCGAGATTTAAAATTGCCGGAGCACGTTTGTTTAAGATTGTTTACAACAGCATTAAAAAATTTGGCAGTAGAATTAAATAGTTTTATCATGACTTCAACGCAAATTTCTGGAGATGATGACCCAAAAGGAGGATTCAGAGATTATAAGAAAGTCAGAGGGTCTTATGGTTTTGGCCTATCATATTTTTGTCTTTTCATCAAAGAGGTTGTTTATTAACAGCTAACGAGGAATTCTAAATCAAATAAGAAAATCTCGTGGGAATAAAATCCTGTATCGACTATCTCTGTGCTGAAATGCTGAGAGTAGGGACGTTATTGATACACGTCTTGGTTTTAAGAAATGAAGCCAATGAGAACCGAAAAGGGTATGACATATAAATTATATGTTAAGAAATAGTCAGTTCTATTTAGAAATAAATAGATTTACGCAAAATCAATAGCCGATTTGGTAGACGTAGGTTGTATCATGAGCCGACCAACAAGAGAAGAATTACAACCATATTCAGAATATATTTCTAGTTTTGGAGAACCAAATTTAGTAATTGATGTTTATAAAAATCGGCGTGGACGTTGGAATATGGTAAGAATTTTTTGTAAGAATGATTTGGGTATTTGTCGCAGGAAAGATTTATTTATAACAGACGCACAAGGTCGTGTTTTAACCGATTTTAATCTAGCAAACTATTCCATTTTAAAAAAAGATGGTTTTAATGATGAATTAAACTTATATAATACTGGTGAGGTTAGTGATTCTTTATTAGAAAGCAGTTGTGCCATTGAGCCAAAGGAAACTGAAAATTTAACTGCTGATGATATTAAAGAAGCTTTTGGAACTTTAGCTGAAAAAAAAGATTGGGATGATATGTTATGACATTAAAGGAATTAAATGAGCAACTAACACCCGAAAGAATAATTGAATTGGTTTATTCTTTGGGCGGCACAACCCATATTGAAAAAAAAGATTGTATCATTTTTCAAACTTTGTGTCATAATGAAAATCCGGAAGAAGCAAGTTTAAAATTATATTATTATAAAAATTCCAAACTTTTTACTTGTTATACACATTGCGGCGAATCCTTTGATATTTTTGGTCTTTTTGAAAGACGATACAATTTATTAGGAATCCAATACGATTTTTACAGAGATATAGTTCTAAAAGTTGTTGATGATTTAAAAAAGAAAAACTATGTTGAATCTTTTGATTACAAAAGTTATGAAACGATTTATTCTGATTTTCATAGACATCGACCAGTTATTAATCTAAAAGAATATGATAGCGGCATTTTAAATTGTTTTATTAAATATTATACAAGCGAATGGTTAAGTGATGGAATTTCAAAGGCAGCAATGGATAGATATAATATTCTTTATTCTATCAGTCAAAATAAAATTATTATTCCACATTATAATATAGATGGCAAACTAATTGGGATAAGAGGTCGCTCATTAAATCCAGAAGACTTAAAAATAGGAAAATATATGCCTATTTCTGTTGGTGAAACAACCTATTCTCATCCATTAGGATTTAACTTGTATGGAATAAATAATGTAAAAGATAATTTAAAAAAATATAAAACGGCTATTCTCGTAGAAGGTGAAAAATCTGTTTTATTGTACGAAACTTATTACGGCTCGGCGGCAAACATTTGTGTAGCGGCTTGCGGCAGTTCAATTCATCGTTATCAAATAGAAATGTTAAAAAAGATTGGAGTAAATAGAATTATTATTGCTTTTGATAAAGAAGGTAAAAATTATAAAGAGAAACAAAAATATTATCAAAAGTTGAAAAACTATTGTTTAAAATTTAGTTCTTTATGTAAAATGGGATTTTTATGGGACTATCAGAAATTATTAGAATTAAAAGACAGTCCTTTAGACAAAGGAAAAGAAACTTTTGAAAAATTATTGAGGAGTGCGATTTACGTTTGAAGTTTTTAAGAAGAACAAAGAGAGAGATTAATGAAAACTTTTTAGAAAATTTATTAATTGATAGAGGAATTTTAGAAGATAATGAAGACTACAAGAATAGATATTTTAATCCTACAGCGAAAGAATTATTGCCGCCTGAGTTGTTAGATAATATGAAAGAGGGAAAAGAATTATTAGAAAAACATATTAAAAATAATAGCACAATATTAATCATTATGGATTCAGATTTAGACGGCGTAGCTAGTAGCACAATAATTTATAATTATTTATCAATGCTAAAAGCGAATGAAGGATACGAATATACTTTAAAATATCTAATTCCAGAGGGTAAAGAACATGGTTTAGAAACAAAAATGGATTTGTTCTTAAAGGATAAAGCTTATGACTTAATCATAATTCCTGATGCTGGCAGTAATGATACAGAAGAATGTAAAATTCTTAAAGATTTAGGATATGATATTTTAATCCTTGACCACCATCTTAGTTCTGGCTATTGTCAAGACGCTGTAATAATTAATAATCAGTTATCAAAGAACTATCCCAATAAAGCATTAAGTGGGGCTGGTGTAGTTTATAAATTTTTGAAATACTTTGAAAGTAATAAAGAAGCTAAATTTGCTGATGCTTTTTTAGATTTAGTTGCTGTTGCTCATGTTGCCGACTGTATGAATACTAATACTCTTGAAAATAGATATATTAATAAAGTTGGACTTTCTAATATTTTTAATGAAGGACTTAGAGCATTAATTAAACAACAAGCATATTCATTATTTCGGATGAAAACAGAAGATATTACAGAAGATTTTTTGGATAACTGCCGCCTTACACAAACTCAAGTGGCATATTATATTGCTCCATTAGTAAATGCTTTAATTCGAGTAGGAAATCAAAATGAAAAAGATTTATTATTTAAAGCTTTTACAGAAACTTATGCTCTTGAAGAAATTCCATCGACAAAAAGAGGACATAGTAATGAAACAGAAACAATTTCTGAACAAAATGCCAGAAATTGTGCGAATGCTCGTGCTAGACAGAATAAAGAAAAAGAAAAGGCTGGAGAGCTTTTAGATATTCAAATTATTGAAAATTGTTTAGATGAAAATCAAATTTTAGTTTTACACGCTGATGATTTAAATGTTTCAACAACACTAACTGGATTATGTGCTACTGAAATTGTATCACGTTATAAAAAGCCAGTTCTATTAGGCAGAACGAATTCAGAAGGATTATTTAGGGGGTCTGTAAGAGGAGTATCAAATTGTGAACTTACAGATACTAAACAATTTTTACTGGATAGCAATTTGATGGATTACGCAGAGGGTTAATAATATGGCTCTTAATTCTTTTGTCGTTTATCAACGAGGTCTATTATAGGCTAACGGGGAAAGCTGAAATGCCAATCCCGTAAGAAATGATTTTTTTTAAAATTAAACTTCTAACGACTATCCTTTTATGGGAGTAAAATTGTTATTGATACACAATTAGAAACAGGAATTCTATATTTATAGAAGATATAGTCTAAGCTTTAAGGAAACTTAAAGAACACTTGCACTCACAAGCATTTGGCTTTTCCATTAAAGAAAAAAACATTCCAAAACTATTAGAATATGCCAATACAAAACTTTCAGAAATTAATTTCAACGAAGGTGTTTATGAAGTTGATTTTATTGTTGCTGGCAATTATTCTAAACTTGATGATTTAATTCTTGATTTAACAAAAAATGATGGTGAAAGCTTTGGGCAGTTTAATCCAGAACCAAAAATTTTAGTAAAAAATATTATTTTAAATAAAAAGGATATTAGAATTGTTGGTGCGGCGAAAAATGTTATTAATTTTACTTTTAATAATATTAAGTATGTAATGTTTAAAGCAGAAAAAATTATTAAAGAAATTAATGGACTGAATAATAAAATTAATTTAACTGTCATCGGGACACCTAATAGAAATGAATATATGGGTAATGTGTCGCCGCAAATTGTAATATCTGATGTTGAAATAAAAGAAGATGATTATTTAAGTTTTTGACTTTTAAGATAAAATGTGGTATAATATTATTATAGAAAGGTGAGAGAAACACCAACAAACAGGAGGCATATTATATGGATGAAGGATTATTACTAAAAAGAACTGAAGAATTTATGGTTAATACCGAAGAAGAAGCCAAAGCATTAATTGAGAATGCTAAGGCTAAGCAATTAGAAGATGGATATGAATTAACATCTTATTCATCTACTAAGAAGTGTAAGAAAGACGAAAGTTGGGTAATTGTTAAGTTAGTAAAAGTTTATTAATTTTGCTGGCGAAGAAAGGCTATTGGCTTAATCGCTGATAGTCTTTTTTTTGTATTCCTTGAAAACTATAGCACAGTATGCCGTAATTAAAATAATGTAAGACAGGAGTTGTAAAGATGATTCCGGTAGAAAAGAAATTGTTAACAGGATATACGTTTATAGATTTATTTGCAGGATTGGGTGGGTTCAGAATTGCATTAGAATCATTAGGTGCGAACTGTGTTTATTCAAATGAGTGGGACATCCATGTGCAAAAGGTGTATGCTGAGAACTTTGGTGATATGCCCGATGGAGATATTACGCAAGTTGATGAGAACACGATTCCTGAACATGACATACTCTGTGCCGGATTTCCCTGTCAGGCATTCTCAATTAGCGGCAAACAACGTGGTTTTGAAGATAGTAGAGGAACATTATTTTTTGATGTTGCAAGAATTATAAAAGCAAAGAAACCAAAAGTTGTTTTTATGGAGAATGTGAAAAATTTTGCTACGCATGATGATGGAAAAACTCTTGAAGTTGTAAAAGGCACTATAGAAGAATTGGGTTATACATTCTATCAAAAGGTGTTGAATGCTGCTGATTATGGTATCCCACAAAAACGAGAAAGAATTTATATGGTGTGCTTTAGAAATGATTTAGAAATTAATGATTTTAAGTTTCCTAAACCATTTAAATTAACGCATCATGTAGAAGACTTGCTTCTTAAAGACGAAGAAATAGTCAAAGACTTATATATTGATAGGTCAGATACTTACTATAATGGTGTAGAAGATAACCAGTATAGCAATAAGACTATTCGTTTAGGTGTTGTAAGCAAAGGTAGACAAGGTGAAAGAATATACAGCACTAAAGGAATTGCAATTACTCTTTCTGCATATGGTGGAGGTATCTTCGCCAAGACGGGTGGATATTTAATAAACGGAAGGACAAGAAAGCTACATCCACGTGAATGTGCTAGAATTATGGGCTATCCAGATTCCTATAAAATCTGCAAAAGTAGAAACCAAGCTTATAAACAATTTGGAAATTCAGTTGTAATTGATGTTTTACAGCTCATTGCAATAGAAATTGGTATAGCGATGAAAAAAAAGAAATAAGTTTTAAGAAGTTTATCAAATTGTTTCTTTAGCTTTTTGGGAGGTGTATAATTATAACAAAAAACGATAAATATTATACTAAACTTGATATAGCTAAAAAGTGTATTAATTTTACGAAAGAACGCATTCCAAATCTTGATAGTTATATTCTATTAGAACCATCGGCTGGAAATGGAAGTTTTTCATCTCAATTACAAAATTGTGAAGCTTATGATTTATATCCAGAAAATGAAACTATTAAAAAATTAAATTTTTTAAATTACTTACCAGATTTAAATAAAAAATATATTGTAATTGGAAATCCACCTTTTGGTAAGCGTTCAAATGATGCTATATTATTTTTTAATAAATCGGCTACTTTCGCTGATTATATTGCTATGATTTTTCCCGTTTCTTTTATGAAATGGAGTGTTCAAAAGCAATTAAATGCTGCCTATAATTTGGTTGATTATTTCTATTTGCCTGAAAATTCTTTTTTAGAAAACAACAAAGAGTATAAGATAAGGACAGTCTTCCAGATTTGGTCAAAAGAAAAATTGTGTTCAATAAATAAAAGAATAGTTTCGCCGCCAAAAACTAGTCATAAAGACTTTTTAATTTGGCAGTATAATGCTACTTCGCAATCTTTTAATAATGTTTATGAAGATTGGGATTTAGCAGTGTTTAGACAGGGTTGGCATGATTATAATCAACTATTTTACCCTAAAGCTAAGAGTGAAGTTATAGAGAGAATGAGAGATGGTCAACAATTCTTTTTTATAAAATTTTTGAATCAAAAAGCAGAAGAAATAATTTTAAAAATGGATTTTAATAGCTTGGCGGCAAGAAATACTACGATTCCGGGCTTTGGAAAAGGAGATTTTGTTAGTTATTATGAAGAATTGAAAAAGTAAGTAATTAGGTGTATAATTAATATAGAAAAGATGAAGGGGTGATTGATACGGAAAAAGAATTTTATGGTAGTTGTCATACTCATTTAGACAGTAGCAATTATCGTCTAAGGGATTGTATTATTAAACTTGAGCCATTATGTAAATATGCTCTTGAATTGGGGCATAATTTTGTAGCTATCACAGACCACGAAACCGTTTCAAGTTTTTTACATTGTCAAGAAGTAGAAGAAGAAATAAGAAAAAAACATCCAGATTTTAAAATTATAAAAGGAAACGAGATATATCTTTGTAGAGATGGATTAAATAAAGAAAATTATAAAAGAGGTGAAGATAGATTTTGGCACTTCATTTTATTGGCGAAAGATGAAATTGGTGTTAAGCAACTTTATGAATTGTCTACAAGGGCATGGATGAGAAGCTTTAAGCAAGGTAAAATGATAAGAGTACCAACTTATTATCAAGATTTAAAAGATATTGTTGAAAAAAATAAAGGACATATTATAGGCTTAACAGCCTGTTTGGGAAGTTTTCTCGCAACAAAAAGTGTATTATATTATAATAATCATGATGAGAACCTTTACAATAGTTTATTGTCATGGGTTAATGATATAAGAAACATTTTTGGAAAAGATGATTTTTTTCTTGAAGTTCAGCCAGCCAATTCTAAGGAGCAAAAAGCAGTTTATCATGTGTATAAAAGAATTTCAGAAGAATTAAGAATTCCAGTTGTTATTTCTTTAGATGCTCACTATTTAAAGAAAGAAGATATTGGTATTCATCATGCTTTTTTAACTGCCCAAGAGGGTGAACGAGAAACCGAAGAATTTTATGCTACAACATATATGATGAGTAGAGAAGAAATTCATAATTATATGGACGATGAAATTGGGGCTGACTTAGTTTCTAAATGGATGGATAATACAAAAATAATTTATGATAAATGTAAATATTACAATTTAAAAAAGCCTTTACACATTCCTTATTTACCAAAAACTATAAACAAAATAACAGAAAAGCAATTTTTAGAATATAAAAATCGAATAAAAGAATTAGAATATTTTTATGTTTCTAATCATCAAGAAGACAGAGATTTGGCGGCGGCAATTATAACAAAAATTTATGAAGATAAAGACCAATATGATAATGAAGAAACTTATGAAGCGATAGATGATAATTTAAGAGCAATTCGCTTAGCTTCAGAAAAGATGAACACTTGTTGGAGTGCTTATTTGTTAAATATGAGAGATTATATAAAAATTATATGGGAAAAAGGTAATTCTCTTGTTGCTCCATCAAGAGGGAGTGGTTGCGGCTTTCTTTTATTAAATATGTTAAATATAACACAAATTAATCCTTTAAGAGAAAAAACCAAAACTTATAGCTTTAGATTTTTAAATCCAGAACGTGTTAGTGTCTTAGATATTGATTGTGATATAGAAGGAGGAAAGCGACCGCAAGTTTATGAGGCATTACAAGAAGCTTATGGAAAAGATAGAGTTTCAAAAGTTTTAACAATAAAAACAGAAAAAGCACGTTCTGCTTTACAAACCGCAGCAAGAGGATTAGGTTATCCGCCTGAAGTTGGAGCTGATTTATCACGATTCATTAAAGCTGATAGAGGTCTACAAAGAACACTTAAACAAACTTTTTATGGCGATGAAGAAAATAATATTCCTCCAGATAAAACTTTTCAAGACATGATGGCTAATAAATATCCTGATATATGGAAAGTTGCTCAATATATAGAAGGCATGGTTAATGGCGTGGGTAAGGTTATTGCTCACTATAAATTTTGCGAACGCAAGCTAAGCGGTGTCGTATAATTATTTATACGGCTAACGGGGAAATCTAAGTTTTTATAAATATGACAATCCCGTGCCGACCCAATAAAAAAAGGGAAGGTCTAACGACTATCGGTGATGAATGTAGCCGAGTAAAATTGAGATTAGCACAATTTGAAGTTCAAAACATTTCTTTCATTTTAATTTTTCAAATTATTATATCTAAAGGAGGTGATTGAAATAAAATATTCAAATGAAATGTATATCAATATGATAAAAGATTTAGAAGAAAATATATTAAATAATAAACAAATCGCTCAAAAATATAATTGTTCAATTTCACTTGTGGAAAATTTTAATAGTTGTAAATACCATAATAATTTGCATAATTATAAAAAGAATATACGTAGAGAAGCTAATAATATGATAAGTAATTGTATTAATGAATATACAATTATAAAAAATGGTATCTGTTCTATAAATATAATAAATACAAAAGGTGAAAAAGCAATATGTCTTTTTGATTATGAAGATTTAAAAATTTTACAACAACATAGTTGGACAATTAGGCTAGATAAACAAGGTCATTATAGAGTTCAATCTGAAGGCAAAAGTTTGCATCAATTCTTGCTTGAATATGATTCTTCTAAATATTGTGTTGACCACATAGACCAAAATCCTTTAAACAATTGTAGAAGCAATTTGAGAATAACCACAAGTTCTATAAATTCAACCAACGCCCGACCAAGACCAGAAAGCAAAACTAAAATTAGAGGAGTATATTTTAGACCCGCACGAAAGGGCATTTCAAAAGATAGTTGGATTTGTGAATGGTCAGTAAATGAGAAAAGACATACAAAGAGCTTTTCTTGTGAAAAATATGGTGAAAAGAAAGCATTTGAACTTGCTAAAAAATTAAGAGAAGAAAAAATGAAAGAAATGAAGATATAGTCTGGACTCTAAGGAAACTTAGAGGTATCCGAGTCATGCTGGTGGAATTATTTTTTACGATGAGCCAATTACAAATACAACTGCTTTAATGAAAACTTCTAGTGGTGATATTATTACTCAATATGATTTACATAAACTTGAAGAAGTTAGTCTTATTAAAATAGATTTATTAAGCATTGAAGCTTTAGATAGAATAAGAGCATGTTTAGATTTACTTACTGAATACGATTATTTAGATAAAAAATTATCACTAAGAGAAAGATATGAACAAGCAATTGGTGTATACAATCTTGAACGTAATGCTCCAGAAATGTGGCAAATGATTCATAATCATAAAGTTGAAAGTTTGTTTCAAATGGAAGAACAAAGCGGTGTAAAAGGAATAGCAGTAGCTAAACCTACATCAGTAGACGATTTGGCAGCTTTAAATGCGGCGATTAGATTAATGCCACCAGAAGGAGTAAAAGAAACGCCAATTGATAAATTTGCTAGATTTAAAAATAATATAAACGAATGGTATAAAGAATTAGAAGAATGGAAAGTTGATAAAAAGTATTGGAAACTTTTAAAAAATATTGTGGGAATAACTTATGGAATGTGTATACAGCAAGAACAATTTATGATTCTAGTTCAACAGCCTGAAATTGGTGGTTTTAGCCTATTATGGAGCGATAAATTGCGTAAATCAATTGCAAAGAAAAACCCAAAGGCTTTTGAAGAACTTGAAAAAGAATTTTATAAAACAGTAAAAGAAAAACAATGTGATTATAATTTATGTAATTATGTGTGGAAAGTTCTTATATCTGTAAATAAAGGCTATGGTTTTTAAGCATGGAAACCCTATATAGTAATATATAGTAAAAAAGGGTTTAAATTGCGGGAACACCCTGAAGTCTCAATAACCAAACAATATTAGTAATAATATTGTGGCGAGGGTAATGACTGAGGTATGGTAATATCATTGAGAATTGGGCAATCCGCAGCGAAATTTCTTATTTCTTATTAATTCCATTTTAAAATCATTTTAAGGGAGGTGAAATATTAATGGGATATAAAAAATTATCAGATGAGCAAGAAAAGCAATTAGTTCAGGAATATATATCTGGAATACCTGTGAAAGATTTAATGATTAAATATAATTTTGCTACAAAAAAATCTATTACTGATAAAGTAAAAAAGCATTATGGTGAAAATTATAAAAATTTAATTAATTCCGCTAAAATTAATAGAAAGGGTTATTATTATACTTTTGAAAAAATTAATAATCAATTTGATGCTTACTATTTAGGATTACTTTTAACTGACGGTTATATTACAACAAGAGGAACTGATGTGGGCTTAGATTTAGTTGATAAAGATTGTATTTCTTTTTTATCTAACGGTATTGGGAAAAAATATAATGTAATAAAAAAATATAGAAGCAATGAACAAAACCGTTATAGATTAATAGTATCAGGTAAAGAATTGGTAAATAATTTACAAAGGTATGGTGTAGTTAAAAATAAAACTTTTACATTAGAAGGGCCACAATTATTACCAGAAGAAGAAAAATTTATTCCTTATATAATTCGAGGTATTATAGATGGCGATGGAACTGTTTCACCAACCTCTTATGGTGCACCTCAATTTTTCATATACACCGCCTCGGAAAAATTTGCAGACTGGTTGGTATACATATTAGAAAATAAAATGTATATGATAGATATTCATAAAAATTTTCAAATAAATGAATATAATGGATTATGGAAAATTGGTTCTGCTAATCATAACAATATTTTGAAATTGATAACTTTATCATATGATAAACCTTTTGGAATGGAAAGAAAATATAAAGAAATAAGAAAGACGTTCAACGACTATAATAACTCCGCCCTTTTTACGGATTAAAGGGATGAAGGTATAGTCTAGACCACAACGCTTTGGCGGTCATAGAAATGTGATGTGGTAAGAATGCCGCACATACATTAGGCTATTCAATTTTGGGTTTACAAGAAATGAATTTAGCTTATAAATACCCTATAATTTTTTGGAATACAGCAAATTTAATCGTTGATTCTGGGTCTATGAATTTATCACAAAAGTTTAATGAAGAAGACTTAGAAAATTCTGGATGTGATTATGGTAAAATAGCTACGGCAGTAGGAAAAATGAAAAAAGCCGGTATTTCTTTTAATTTACCAAATATCAATAAGTCAAATATTACTTATAGTCCAGATTTGAAAGAGGAAACAATTATTTCAGGTTTTCGTGGGACAAATAGAATTGGCAATCAATTAATCTATGACATCATCAAAAATCGTCCATATACTTCTATTGATGATTTTCTTTCAAAAGTAAAAGTAAATGTAGTTCAAATGATTTCTTTAATAAAATCTGGAGCTTTTGATTGTATTTGTGACAATAATAGAGAAAAAGCTATGGATAATTATATTAATTCCATTTGTGGTAAAAAGTTAGTGATTAACCTAAGAAATATGAATATGCTTATTGAAATGAATTTAATTCCTAAAGAATATGATTTTTATAGGAAGCTGTATAACTATAATAATTATTTAAAAACATTAAGCAAAGGAAATAATTTTATTTTAAATAAAAGAGCTATTGATTTTTATTTAGCTAACTTTGATGAAGAGTTTCTAGTTGATTTAGTGTTAAATGGCGAAAAAAGTTCTGCGGCATTAGATAAAAAAACATGGAAAAAAATTTATGATAAAAAGATGTTGGTATTTAAGAATTATTTAAAAGAAAATCAAGATGAAATTTTGGCGGCAGTTAATACAGAATTATACAATAGTTATCACGATAAGTATGCCAAAGGAAATATTAGCAAATGGGAAATGGATTCAGTTGGTTTCTATTTTCATCCACATGAATTACAAAATTTACAGAATGACAGATATAATATTTCTAACTTTTTTAATTTGCCGGAGCAACCAGAAGTAGATTCTAAATGGACGACTAAGAATGGAAAAGAAATTACAACATATAAATTAAGTCGAATTGCCGGAACAATTATTGATAAGAACAAAGATAAATCAACAATTACTGTATTGACTGTTGATGGTGTCGTTAAGGTAAAAATTTGGAAAAATCAATTTCCTATTTGGGATAGACGTATAATTTCTATTGACCAAAAAGGAAACAAGCATATTCTTGAAGAATCTTGGTTCACAAGAGGCAATAAGATAATTATTACTGGTATCAGAAGAGAAGATGTTTTTGTGCCAAAAGTTTATAAGAAAACACCTTATCCGTTGTTCCAAAGAATTGATAAATTGAATGATGATGGGGAAATTTTAGAATCAGCAGTGGAAAGAATTGAAAGTGAAATTTAAGGGGTGATGAAATGGCGAGAATTGGTGTTTATGATTTAGATTGGCATTATGGCTTTTACAAGAAAAAGATTTTTAATTTAGATTTAATGAAAGTTTTTAATTACTATTGGAAAAAGGGAGACATTGTAAATTTTATCTCCCCTCAAGATTCTGATTTAAATAGATATAGTGCCATTTATTATTTTAAAGACAATCCCAATTTAAAATTACCAAATAAAATTAAAATTACAAGTAATTCTTATTTAAGAGGATACGGCTTTTATAATTGTTATAAGCCTTTACGGCAAGATGTTTTAGATACGCCGCCAACTTTTATGCCTTATGAGTTTTTAGAATTACCCAAAACAATGGAATATTTATCTAATAGCATTAAAAAGAATTCTTACATTCGATTAGAAACCGAAGATTATTCTTTCTGTAAGACAGATTCTAAAATTATTTACATAGCCGATTATAATGCTTTTAGATTAGACAATTTGAGTAATTTAATAAAAGATAAAGATATTAAATATTATTTTGTTTGGCCAATTATTTGTGATACTGAAGAGCGTTATGAATCTTATAAGGAATTAACAAAAAAATCAAATCGGCGATTACAAATTAATTTTACTTTTGATTACGATTTTATAATTAATAATAAGGGGTATAATAATATTTATCCCATTTATCAAAGAGAAGAAACAAAAGAACAAGACTTGTTTAATATAGTTAATGCCGCAATTTCTTATAAAAAAGAAGGGTTGCCGCTATTCTTAATGACTGGCGACTCTGATAACAGAAATTTTTATAATCAATTAGTGGTCTGGGCACGTTATACAAAACCAATTAGCTTTTATGATTTTTGTTCAACTGATGAAAAAAAGATAAAAATTTACAATGCTGCTACATTGAATAATTTGGAATTAAATAAACTTCTAAGAACAAAGATTTGATTTTAATTTTAAATCATGCTATAATATTAATAGAGAGGTGAGAAAAATGACCAAGTTTGAACTAATGTCTAAAAAGGCAGAAAAACAAAAAGAATTAGAAGAATTAAAACTTGATACCTTTGTTTTGAATGATAAGATTAAGGGTATTATTAATGAAATTAATTTAATCAATCAATTATTGGAGGAAGAAAAGTATGAAGACTGAAGATATGGCAATTAATATTTTTGATGAAAACGGTGGATTAAAAGATAAGGAAACGGTTTTAAAAGAAACGGCTAAAGTTTATGATGATTTAGCGGAAGAGCAGAAGTCTATTGAAAGTGAATTTTCTTCTTCTGATTTATTTACAACTCCTGAATTACAAGTAGACATTAGTAAGACTTTTGAAACTCATGATTTCTATTGTAGAAACATTTATATTACCGATGAAATTACTGATGAACTTTGTTTAGCTGCTTGTAAGACTATTGATTTTTATGAGGATATTGATAATAAAGATGGTGTTCCAGTAGAAGAAAGAAAGCCAATCAATATCATTATTAATAGTCCCGGTGGCGGCATTACTGCAGCGTATATGTTAATTGATAAAATGAAAAATTCTTTAACACCTGTTAATACTATTACTATTGGCGAAGCTGAATCAGCAGCTTGTTTAATTGCTATTAGTGGTACTAAAAGATTCGCCAATAAGCATAGTGCTTTTCTTATCCATCAGGGGCAGGCAAGCATCAATAACGAAGCTGGAAAGGTGGTTGACTGGTTAAAATATTATGATAGCATTATTTTAAAGCAAATGAAAGAACATATTCTAGAAGATACAAAAATTTCTAAAGTAGATTATGATAATAAGGTTAGAGAAGATTGGTATTTAACAGCTAATGAAGCATTAAAGTTTGGACTTATTGATGAAATTATTGGAGGTTAAAAAATATGAATGTAAATGTAAAAGAAAAGTTAAAGACGTTATCCGTTTCTGATTCTGGTATTGATTCTATTATGGAAATTATGGATTTGCCAGATAAGCAGTTTGACGCTATGTTTCCGGAATTAAAGAAAGCAATTGGTGAAATTTATGATGATGAAATTGCTGTGGAGAAGACTTTGAATGACATGAGAAAATTAAATGTTTCTCGAACTCAATTCATGCAAGAAGCTGAACAGTTAAAAACTTTAATTAACGATATTGAAAATGATAATGCTTTATCTAAGAACAAGAAAGAATTATTAACTACTGTTCTTTATGAAGCAGTAAAATTAACTGAAATGGCAATTGAAAACCCAAGAGAAAGAATTGTTGTTAAGTATGTTAAAGTAAATGAAAATGCTAAGATTCCTACTTATGCACATGATTCAGATGCTGGTGCTGATATTTATGCCGCTGAAGATGTAGAAATTAAGCCGCATGAAACAGTAATTATTAAAACAGGACTTAAAGTAGAAATTCCAGAAGGTTATATGATTAACTTTGTTCCTCGTAGCGGAATGAGTTATAAAACACCATTACGGATTCCTAATGCTCCCGCTGTTATTGATAGTCACTTCAGGGGGGAGATGGGCGTTATCATGGAGAACACCGGAAATTTAACACAAAAGATTTCTGCTGGAGATAGAATTGCACAAATGCTTATTATGCCAGTTCCTATGATTTACTTCAAGGAAGTTGAAGAACTGTCAGAAACGGATAGAGCTGAAGGTGGATTTGGCTCTACTGGAGTCAAGAGTTGATTTGATTGAGTAAATTAACATACGAAGACGTTAAAAAAGAAATAGAAAAAAGAGGTTGGGAATTAGTCTCAACCTCTTATGTTAATCTAGATTCTGATTTAGATTTAAAGTGTCCTGCTGGGCATTTCAATGTTCTCTCTTTAAAACAATGGCGGCATTGTGATTGTCCAACTTGTAAAGAAAATCCTTTCTATAATATGGATACAAAACCAGTAAGAAAGAAAGGTTTTAGAGTTTTGGGGCTAGACCAAGCAACTATTACAAGTGGATGGGCAATTTTCGATGGTAAGGATTTAATCAAATATGGAAAATATACAACCAATGGTTCACATTCTACTGAAAGAATTGCTCAAACAAAAGGTTTTATAGCTTCTTTAATTCAGAAATGGAAACCTTCTTTAGTAGCTTTAGAAGACATACAATTACAGAAGTATGGTAATGGAGAAGGTGTTCTAGTTTTTAAGAAATTGGCACATTTACAAGGTGTCTTAAAGAATTATTGTTATGAATGCGGCATTCCATTTGTTGTTGTTTCATCAAATACATGGAGAAATGTAGCAGGCATAAAGGGTCGTTCAAGAACTGATAGAAAAAAGAATGCCCAATTACTTATTTTAGATAATTATGGGGTAGCAGTTTCAGAAGATGAAGCAGATGCTGTTTTAATTGCTAAATGGGCAGCAGAAACACAAAAACCAAATGAAATTATTAATTTCTAAAAAAAATAAAGGGAGTAGATTTAATTGTCTACTCCCTTTTCTTTATGCTTATTTAACTTTGTAGGCACACCAAATATACTTATCTATAGGATAAAAAGTATCATAACAAACACTATCAATAACACAAGTTATATGATTGGGCATTGTTATTAGCCATGTGCCAGCTAAATCTAAATCAATAAAGTCTTGCAATGTATACACACCTTTAGGTAAAGAAAAATCTTGAAAACGCTCTTTGAGATATTCATTAATAAACTGTATTTCAGAAAACGTAATTCCTTTCATCCTCGCATACTCTGACAGTTCTATATATGTTCTATCCCAACTTTTGTCCGTTGCTTTTGAAATTGCTCGGACAGCACAATCGTCAACATTTCTTCCTAAAGGATTAGCATTATAGTATTGAAACATTATAAGCTTTTCATTTTATCAATATGTTTACGAACAATTTCTTTTTCTTGTGCTGTTTCAGCATAATCATATAGACATTCTACCATTTTATGAATTGCGTCCATAACCATATCAATGCCATCTTCAATTCTTGTAGAAGAATCGCCTTTTCTATATCTACCACGATTCATATTATATGTGTCCATCTCATCCCCAAGTCTGTCAAAATAACGCTTCATTGGTCCGAGATTTTCATATTCGTGACTTCTATCAGAATCCCATTTTTCAGTTTTCCACGAATCTCTATCTCCCATATAGCGTCCTCTACTATCACGTCTTTGAGCACCATAAGAGCCACCAACTTGGCTATCATAATAGTCAGCTTCTTTAATGTCTTTATAAATATCAATCAATTTAAAAGTAGTATCAAGATTAGAAGAGGATAGACCTTTATCTGCGATATTTTCTAATTCTTTTTCTACTCTTCCTAATAGTTTGTCCATTATTATTTATCCCTCCTCTTCAACCTGTTGTTTCTGTCGTAGTTGTGATTGGTAATGACCCTGAATGTTTGCAATTAAAGCAATTTACCGGGCCCAGTAGTTTAAATACTCCATTCTGAATATTTGTAAATACTTTAGTTGAATATCTACGTCTTGATGTAATCTGACAAGCATTTACATTTGTGCAATTGCAATTAACTAATGGATAAGTTGTTGTTCCTGTGCCAATAGTAATAACAACATTGGCATTAATTGTGGTTGCTTCTGGAATGTCTTGAGCAATTACAAGACAATATTTTTGTCCATTGTTATAACTGCCAGATGGCAAGTTAATTGTTAATTGATTATTAGCAAAAGTAATAGCTTGTGAGATAATTAAATTGTCACATAATGCTTTTGTAGTAGGGCAACTCATTAATTATCCCCTCCTAATTACATACAGCCGCAACCATAAGCATTTACAGTGTTAATTCCAGCACTCGCATATGGAGAGCAAGTAATATAAGCCGGCTTTGGAGTAGGTTGTAATTGATTTACGATATTACTTGTCTGAGAAAGCTGAGATAACTGTAGCTGAGCAGATTGTAATTCGCTTCTTAGAGAATCAAGTTCATTCTGGGTTAGATAGTTAATAATTCTATCAGTGTTCTTGTCAGCATTTGTCATAATATCACAAGTAGACTGAGCTAAAGCATATTTTAGATTTTCCTGTCCTCTACCTAAATCGCAGCAGCAAGAAGCTAACTGATTCTGAATACTGTTAAAGCCTGTCTGATTTGCGAAATTAGAATTCATAATACTTTCACGAGTTTCACAGCAACAGTCTTTCATGTTGTAATTTGTTTGAGCAATAGCACTCTGAACTCCGTTGAAGCCAGAGCATAGAGAATTTTGAATACCATTTACGCCAGCATTAATATCTGACTGAATAGCATTACCAGTTTGATTGATAGTGTTCTGAACGCCGTTGAAGCCCTGTAGATTAGCAATAGCATTTGCGTTTGCCGTCTGACTAATAGCATTACCCAAGTTAGAAATACCTAAGCTTGTGGAATAGAAGCCATCACATAAGCCATTCTGAACACCACGAATACCATTATCTAACTGATTAAAGTTAAAGGCATCGGTTAAGCTTTGCTGGGTCGCTGGAGTGCAACAATTATTATACCCACTATTGCCGCCAAAAAGACCACCACCAGTAGGAACAAACACGGTATTTACACCTCCATCATTATTTCCGTTATTGTTTCCACCACGATTGCCCCAACCAGCAAAAGCAAAGAATAGGATTAGAATAATTACCCACCAAGCACCTTGACCGCCATTTAGGAAGCCATCACCATTCGTAGTTCCATTCTTGTTCTGAAGAGCTAGAGCGTCTGCTACACTGAGTCCGTTTTCTCCCATTGTTTAATTCCTCCTTTTAAGTATAAATTTATTATTTCAGCATTGACATGAGATTATTCAATTCCTTTTGAAAATTCATACCACGCTGATTAAAATAATTCTCGGCAATTTTATTTACATTTTCTATATCATTATTTTGAGCATATTTAATTAAATCATTAATCATTGGGTCATTAATATTATTGCCCTGAATCATTGACATAACCAATTCTTGTGGATTCCTACCTTTTAACAAACTAACTAAATTCATAGGATTCATCATAATTTCCACTCAACTCCTTTTTCATTTTGATTTGGTTCTAATTTTTGTTTTAAAATGTTCTGAATTTCAAACACTTTTCCCTCAATGGATTGAAATCGATTATCATATTTTTTAAATTGTTCAATAATTTCGTTATTATTATTATTGTTATCTTTTGTCTGTTCTTCTTGTTGCTGCTGTGGAGCAGAATTGTCATAAGGCGTAATTTTATAAGCCCAAAATAGAGGATTTCCGTTCTGTAAAGATTTTATATACATAAATCCTTCATTAAGACATAAAGCTACTGACATTCCGCCACTTACTGGAACATTTGCCACCTCTAAAGTGGAATTAATATTATAAACATTTCCCTGTGGTTGTGGGAATAAAGGTTGAATATTCTGCTGTTGGAATTGCGGCATATTATTATTTGCCGCCTGCTGTTGCTGATATTGTGGTTGTGTATTAAAATTATAAGCCATTACCACTTTCACCTCCGTTCAATTATTTTGTAGATTTGTCAAGACTTTAGGATAATAAAAAGGACAAGACGTAAAAATTTCTGCGTTTTAAACAGAATACGTCTTGTCCAATTTGTTAATTTTTTATAAATGGTTCTAATGTTTCTAGCTGCTCTAAAGTTAAATCTAGTTCTTCTAGTTCATCGAAAGAAAAGAACAAATCCGGCAATTGAACCTCAAGATTGTTCATTTTATTCATAAGTAAATAGCATTCAGTAATTTTATCTTTTTTAATTTTGTAGCCGCCAGATTCATTTATTTTTGGAATACCATTCTCATCCTTTTCCAAAAATGGTTCAAAATTTAATTGAATTTGTTCTTGGTAAATTTCTTGCTCATTTTTGATTGCTTTATGAATTTTGATTAATTTATATTGAGTTTTTATATTGAACTTTTCTTTTGATAAAGAAAGAATTAGATTTTCAATCTTTTGAATTCCTATTCTTTTAACTAGCACTTGTATCACTCCAATATCCTGTATTACCAACGCATCCCAAAAAATTATCTAATGGAATACTAAAAGAAGGAGAATTACTATGACTTGGCAATTGTTTAGCAATAATTTTTTGTTCTAATTCACTTTCTATTCTAGCTGAATTGGTATTGTATCCAGAAGGACTATAGCCATAATTATAGAAAGGGCCTTCGTTTGCTATTTTTATACATTTGTCTATAGTAATATCATATAAACCGGGATTACAAATATTTTGTTTAACTTTTTCTTTGAATTCATTTATAGTGTAATTCATACCAGAAACTTTTGAAGAGCTAATAGAATTGCCGCCCCAGCCATAAAAACCACCATTCTGCAAAATACTCATAATGCTATTGCCCGGATTGACTGCCTTTGTAAACCAACGTCTTCTTATGAGCTTAGCGTAAAGTAAACAGCCACTTCTAGAAGCTTCTACACCATCTACACTAAGTGGAATTTCACCCAAAATGCAGTTGCAGGCATTATTTAACTCCTCATCAGTAATTGGAATTGTATCTTTATAATAACCCTCAGGGGCATTGCCTGTTCCAATAGAACCATTAACACTACCTTCCATTTTTATAGGCTTTTGTAAGCAAACCATATAAGAAAGACATGGATAAACGGTATAAATACTAGATGGGTCGGGCTGCTGTGGAACATAGCCATTCTCGCAACCAACAATATTGCCATTACAATAAACAGCTTTTACACCACCGCTTAAATCTTTTAGATTAAAAGCTGAATCTAATTTGGTATTTGCATCGCAATGTGGAACATATTCTACACCTTTATAATAATCTTCTGTAGAGCTACCTTCATAAAAGAAATCTATATGGACATTAGAATAATTATTATACCAATTATTTGTGTAGCCAATTAAATCGCCCATTTTAACCGGAACATTAATCTCACCAGAAGACACATTACCAGAGAATTTGCCGGGACCTGCTTCTACGCCAACCAAAGGAGCAGTCAATTCAGAAAGTCCGCCTAATTCTATATATCTAATACAAACTGTTTTTCCTGTGCCGTCTTGCCTGTCTGTTCTAATGTTGACAAAATATCCCTTTCCACCGCCAGTGGTTGTTCCAAATACACTAAAAATAACTCCATCGGTCATTGAATAAACTGGGACATCTGGGCCAACGCCCCAGTCTAATTTTGACCAGCCATGGGTTTTACCTTCCTCATTTTTATCATATGTATGCGGCAATTGATTTGGTGCGGCATTTCCATCTATATACTTTTGAGCATACTCTCCTAATGGATGATAATAATATCTACTCATTTAATCACCTCAATCCTAAAAGTTCTGATGGTTTCTTTTTGTCTTTTGGAATATCTCCCCTAAAGCTCCAACCAGTAAAACGATTTCCAAAGAAGATGTGGCATACCCATAAGTTTTGATAATTACTGTTCCCTCCGGGAAAGCCTGTTATATCTTCAATATCGGCTGCGGAACAGCCATTATAATATGTAATGCCTGTTGTTCCATCTGTGTTCTTTCCATTCCAATTTTCAGCATATTTATAGTGTGTGCCACTCATTATCATTTTTACGAATTCAACAGTATTAATTCCTTCTATTTCTTTATCTTTAAAAGATTCATATTTACTCATTAATCCTTCTTTAGAAAGTCCGTGCCCCCAATTCATAATAGCTTGTGCGGCGGCACTACTGTCATTATTTAACTGACTATTACTTAGCCCATAAGCCCAATTTCTTGCTACTATTAGAACTGCTTGTGAAACTCCAAGTCCTGTCCAACCACATTCAGCAGCTACTACACCAACCATCAATTTTATCCATTCATCTGAAATATTAATTTTTAAATCGGCAGCAGAACCACTGCCAGTGTCTTTAATTCCGCTAGAATAGATAGGTGTTTGCATCATGAAAGCATAAGAATACCATCTACTGATTCTAATATCTGGGTCTAATCCATTTAAAGTTTGTGTATTTACTTTTAAAATTTCGCCACTTGAGCCATAAGGATAATAAATACCATTACTATCAGGAATACCAATATATTTTCCAGTATAGTCTTTCAAGTTTCCCTTATCATCCATAGTAAAATGAGAATCTAAATGGTCTCTTAAAGAATAATTGCTTCCTTTGTGTCCATAAGCATCAAATTCATCCAAAGTAATAGCACCATACCAATGTTGAGCTTTGTCTGAGTTACCTCCACCACCATATCTTTCATAGGGTTGAATATCAAAGTGTAGATTCGAGCCAGCATATTCACTATTTGTAATGCCTATATAAGTTCCTTTTTTAATTTTCTCTCCAGCTTTTAATTCTGGAGAGATTTGTTCCATTTCAATATAGGTGAAAAAAACAGGATATTCATCCGCTGTTCCACCTTGTAATTTAGCTTGCATTCTTGAGTAGCCGCAATCAGTTGTCCTAACAACACAACCATATTTACTTACACCATCGCCGCCAAACCAGCCAACATTTTGAATAATTCCATTAGTCATTGAATAGACTTTTTGTCCACCACCTACACCAAAATCCATTTTACTAAAACCATGGTCAGTATATGTATGCGGTCTTTGACATGGAGTAGCATCATCATCAATATAGTGTTGAGCATAACTTCCTAATGGATGTGCGAAATAATTACTCATTTTATCACTCCTTAATCTTTAATTGGGTCAATTAGGTAGTATCCTTCGGTTAAACCTGAGGTATCAGTAGAAGCTCCTCCACCACCAATGGAAGAAATACCATTCGATAACTGTTCTAATAAATCCCATAAAGAAGTATCTGTAAGATTGCCGTTTTGGTCAATAGCATAAAGATTGTGAAAATCCATCCATACTTTACCATCATTAGCCATAACGATTTTAGCATTGTTAATTCTTACTTCATCTGGCATCAATCCAAAGCTAGACATATTTAATTTTCTACCATAATAATCAGACACTGTGCCACCAATATACAAACAGCCATTCTTTAAAATTGACAAAATGTTTTTATATACTATATCGCCATTGCTTTCGCCAGATAATGCGGACATAAAAATACGTTCAGCACCCGCAAGAATTGTTTCTCTTGAGGAAATAATAGAAGCGTCTGTTGGTTTATTCTCATTATAGTTTGTGGTATTTGTTGTGGTGTTAGCAAAAGCGTCCTTAATAATATTGTATAGTTGAACATACCCCTGTCCTGTACAATGAATGCCATCGGTTCTAGGGATATTTTGTGTTTTATTATAAACATCTATATATTTGTAATTTTTAGACTTAGCAAAAGCTTCAAGATATTCGGTTTGGAACTTGTTATTTTTTTCTACACTATAGCCGCTAGCATCAGAAGTAATGTAAATCATTGACATAATATAAATGTTTACATTAGATAGTTTTAAGTTGTTTTTTGCGAGAATAGTATCAATAGCTTCTTGATATAATTTGAAAAATTCTTCTTTTGAATAACCTATATTAACATCATTAACGCCAAAAAAGAATGCTAAATTTTTAGCTTTTTTAATAGCATCATTATCATAATAAGCAGTATGCGGAACTCTATTATGACTATCAACAGAAGCACTACCAATACCGATTGCCCTTTCTTTTAATGGAGTTGTGGACAATCCAACTGTAATAGAATCACCGATAATTACAAAGTCTGTTGAATCAATATCAACTATTGAAGAATTTGAAGCACCATAAGTTTGAGCTGTTTCAATTTTGCTTTTTTCTTCTGTTTGCTTTTTATTTTCTTTTTTGTTTTCTTCTTCAACTATTTCTGAGCTTTCTTCGTTTCTTATGACTTCTGAACCACCATGAATAGCCGTTTTATTATTAATAAAAATACCAACTTCGTCTGTTTTAACTTCAGAAGTGGTTAGTTCTATTTGCTTTCCTGTTAATTCTTTTGCCGCCCAATATTGATAGCTTACACCTTCGTAATTCCCGTTTATTTTATAAAGCGAATAATCAGTTTTAATATCAGTAGCTTGCCCGACTTCAAGGTCTTTAATATTCCAGCACGTTATTGTTTCTACTTGAATATCATCTGCTGTTTCAATATGAGCATTTGGTTCATTTCCTTGAAGAAGTAATGCCTTTACTGGATAACCTGCCTTAATTAAATTATTTTCTCCATCTTTTACTCTATATAAGGAAGTATTATAAATACCAATTGGTGTACTATCAGAAAATTTTTGGTCTAACAATTCAGGCTTAATTTTTCCATTTTCTAATTCAGATTCTAAAAATTCAATACGATAAATACTATAAGATAAAACAATTTCTATAACTTGTCCTTCATCCACTCTTGTAATTCGTGTTCTATCGTTGTTAAAATAATAATAAATAGAATTGCCGTCAGAAATATTATTAACTTTATATACGGTAATATAATATTTCTTTTCTTCCGGTTCTTCGTCAACAAGCAAAGAAACATTATCTTTTGGTTTGTCTAAACCAGCTTCATGGTCGGTATCTGGAATTAAATTCCCCTCACTATCATAATTATCACTTAAAATGCTATAATTTTTACCATCAGTATATTGCTTTACAATTTCTGTAAGAGCTGAGTTTTCACTTAAAGAAACAATTGTAGATTCATAGATGTAATAACCGCCAGAATATTGATACTCTGGCTTTGCTGAAATTGTTTGTCCATTGTTATCTGATTCAAGAACCTTATTGGTAATAAACATCTCGCCTGTAAGACTTAATCTAGCAGAATAATCGCCTTTAACATCTGCATAATCTGAAGCGGTTTCGGTTTTAAAAATTGCTTGTCCACTATCATTATATAAATAAAAACCAACATTTTGATTTGTTAATTCATTCTCTTGACGATAATCGCCAGTTAAATTAACAGCATCACCAGAACGGAATTCATAGCCTGCTCTTAGCCTTACATTATTATTTTCAATAAGACTTAAACCATATTTGTTAAATCTTGTAAAGTCTACTAAACCAGAAGTGCTTGTGGCAGGACTGCGATAAGCTGAAATACCATCTTTGTCCCATAAGAAATAAATATAATTTCCATCAACTATTTGAATTTTTGAAGCGTCTAATTGTCCAAATTTAATATAGTCGGCATTAATACCATTTGGGCCAACACCCGTATCCCATGTTTGTCCGCCATCTTTGGAAAAATATAATCCCTCACCAGTTAATTTATATTGAGAGGATTTATTATCAATTCCTTTACCAGTTGTTCCCTCTTCATTTACAGTGATATTATCATCATTTGTATTAATGAGAGTTAAATCTCCTTCAAATAGAGTTCCTTGTAAACTTTCTTTTGAAATGTATTTTGTTGCTGTGAAATTTGCTGCTCTTTTGTAAGTGTTTTCGTTAAAACTTAACGATTGAACAGAAGCAGTAATTGATTCAAACAAATCCTCAAAAGCAGAAGTATAGTTTTGAACTTCAATTGAATTTTGCTGCGGATTATCTAAATTATAATTAATAGCTGAAATTAAAACTTTTTGTCTATTAGGTAAACCAGTTTTTTCATTAATCCCAAAGAAATCAATATCTTCAATAAAAGTAGTATCAGCTAATTCAAAAGTATAGTCTTCGTCAAGAGAACTTAAATCAATAACAGAAATATTATAGGTTAATTGTGGCTTACAAGAATCGGCTAATACACTAACTGCCGCCCAATAATATTCATTATCAGTTAAATAATCACTATCAGTCCAAGTTCCTTCTTTGATATAAGGTTCGTATTTTCTATAAAATTTATCACTAATATCATTAATCTTGTTTAACCATTCTGAACGCTTTAATTTCCAAATTTTTACCTGTTCATACATACTCTTATATTGCCCGGCTTTACCATTTGTAATATAAAGATTTTTTTGAATTATTTCTTGTCTGAAGTCTTCCCAGCTTTCAAAAGGTGGTATGTAATTTTCATTTTCAAATCCTTCTATCATTAGCCGCCAGAATAATTCTCCCCGGCAATAAGAGTCGGCATATTTGGTTAATAATTCTTTTTGAACCCCAAAGACAGTTAAATCTTTTTCATATTTATTTCCATATTCAACACTTTGGAATTCATAAGTATAATCGCCTTTTTCATTCTTTTCTCTATGAATTAAATTAAAATAGTTATTGCTAAAGAATAAATCCTCTACAAGTCCCCAAAGAATTGTTGCTTGTTCTTTTAGTTTTAATAAATAATTTTTATAAGAATCCGATGTAGTATAGTCATTGGGTTCGTCATCTGTAGTATCTTTGCTCAACTGTTTAACTTTAAATTGATACATTCTTTGTGAAATTTTTTGCCGTTCTTCTAACGCCGTTGTGATACCTTCATCACTAACAATATTCGCCGCTTTTAATTCTTTCATTGCTTCGCCAGTCATATTAATGATTAAATTAGTTAAATCATCATACTTTTCATTATAGTAACCAATAGTAGGTAAGAAAGCGAAATCTCCTTTATCAATTCCATATAAATCCCTTACAACTTGTTCAGCATTTAACAACCCTTTTTGAGTGTAGTAAGAAAAGTCCATAATATAAGAATTTTTACCAACATTATCTTCAGCTGTTTCAATAGAACACATTCCTGTTTTAGATAATTCACTATCAACATTTTCTACATAGAGTTTTGTTGTTAAAGAAGAAGAATCTACAGTTCTTGATATATTAGCCAAGTTTTTTTCATATCTAAAACCGATTTGTTGAATACCGCCTTTTTCAGTCATAAAGAAAACGTGCTTTTTCATTTTACCATTCTCGTCTAAAAGAATTTTGCCGTTTTTATCAAATTCTATATAAAACTGTGGATAAATTTCAAAAACTTTAGATAGTTCCTGAATTAAATTAAAACGATTTGATTTTTCTTGTGATAAGGTTCTGATTCTTCTTGGGTGTTTTTCGGTTTGAAATCTATATGGACAGTAGCCCAATTTTTGATAAATACATTCTTTGTCAAAGTTGCCGCCAAAAGAACAATCGCACCAACCATTTTGATAGGTTGCTTTTGTGGCATCATAATATTGGCACTGTGTTAAATCAATTTTTGTCGTGATAATTTCAATATCATCTTCAGTATAAATAGTTGGGTCAGTGGCTTCCAAATAATCTTTTACTTTAAAGGTATCTTTGTATTCATATTTATTGGTTTTTGGATTTAGAAATTTCATTGCTTCTACAAAGTATTTTTGAACACCATAGGTTTCTCCTAAGGTAATATCAGTTTCTGTTAGTAAATCTTTTTCATGAACTAAAGAGCAATAAACGCCTTTTGAATCCGGCAATTCAAACAATTTATTAGACTGCCGCCCATTTAATATATCAAAATCTCTACCAGTATATTTATAAACAAAATAGTTATCATCGAAATCCATTAAACGATTGCCATTTACATCTTGTTCTTGTGGTCTAACAGTAGTATAGTCTTCTTGAATAAAATCGTGTCCACGTGTAAAAGCTTCAAATAATTTTAATTCATAAAGATTTACAGACTTTCGTTTTTGCTCAAATTTTAAAACGCATTCTAATGTTTTCCTTTCACCAAATTCTAATATTTCAGCAATTTTATTTAAGAAAACAGTAAAATCTCTGACATCTGAAATTTTTGTTTTAATCTTTTCCTCTTCATAATAGACATCAAAAAATAAGAGTTTATTTTTAATTCTTTCTTCTGAATCTTTTAAGAAAAAATCTTTCAGCCCAATTGCTTTAGATTCTTTATTTTTTAAGATATTTTCTAATACTACATCTTCCTCTTTTAATGTATTATACCATTTTTTATCAACCGCAAAAGAAGTCATAGGAATTAATCTCCATTCTATTGGATACTTTTCCCATTTGCTTTCAACTAACGAATCTTTATCAGCTTCATGATTTAATTTTATTAGTGGTGGTGAATCTTTTTTCCATATATGTTCTCCAGTAAAATCCAAATTAAGAACTTGGTCTAAATAAGTAAAGAACTCTTCTGGAGAATAATTCGCTTGGTCAATCTTTACATAATTATAATATTTATTTGATAAAGTCATAGAAGTCGGGACTTGTCCTTTTGGAATTTGTGCTTTAATAATTAGCTTTTTTTCATCAATCACAACACCTTCTTCTGGCTTTTCATACAAAGGCTTTTTTGTTGTTCTTGCGTCTTTACCGGGTTTAAAAACTAATTTATAATTACTAAAATCGTTTATATACTCTAAAGCTGTAATAGAAGATTCAGGATTTACTAAGCCACCAAAAACAGATACAGTATCATAGGCACTTGAATAATTTCCATCTAAACTAATGCCGCCATAATTAGAACCGCCATCTGGTTCTTCTGAATTACCAGAAGATGAATCATTATCATTTAACCAAGATTGAATTTGAGCCAAAGATACACCATGAGATAGTCCACCAGCACAAAGTTTATAATTATATTGTGTTGCATCATCTTTTATTAATTTAACCATCATGAAATTCTTTGCTCTTGCTGCAGTAGCATCAGCACTCATAGCAGAACTAAGATAATTTCTAATTTGATTCACATTGCCTATTGCTTTCTTTTCTCCAGCATTAGAGGGATTAACACTAAAAATAGCGTAATCCCCATTTAGAATAGCTTTGCCGCCATCATAATAACCTGCTTTAAAATAAAAGCCATTTCCTAATCTTGAGGTTGCTCCAACTTGACGTTTTGTTAAGCCTAAATCGTTTGTGTAGTAAATATGTTTAGTGTCTCGTGCTGTTGTCCATAAAGCAGTATAAATATTGTTTAAAATAATATTGTTAAATTGAATCATACTCATTGATAAGATACCTGTTCTCATAGAACCATTAGCATTTGTTTTATCAGCTGAGACATGGTAATATTGATTCGTTCCAATAGGAAACAAACCATTTTGAGTAATAGCAGTAGCACATAAACTTTTAATTTGACTTTGGGATAATCTTCCTTGTTTTACCACGAAGGCGGTGGCAGCATTACCAGTTTTTGTGTAGGGCTTAGGACTAATAAGTAATAATCCTGAACCTCTTTTTACAGCAGACATAGCACCTTCTAACTGTCTCGAATTATAATTAACCGATACACTTGCCATTATGAACTTTCACCTCCAGATTCTTCTTCATCTTTATCTTCTGTTTCTTTTTTAGTTTGCTCTAACCAAAAAATCCCATAATAATAGTCATTAATAAACAAAGCATAAGCCATAGATTTTGTATCATTATTTTTTGGCAGCATAACATTAAAGAATAATGGGTCTATGCTTGAAGTTGTGCCTTTCCATACAGGTTTAGCATCTGTAAGCAAATCTCCATCATTTAATGTATAGTCGTAAGTCTCTGTATTTTCATCCTTTTTGTTTTCATCTTCTTTCTCATTATCATCATTTGCGGCGAATAACATTAATTGCTGAGATTGAACCTTTTTTGTTGTTGATTTTTTATAAGTTTCATAACAATAGTCTAAATCAACATTTCCTGTAATGCCATCAATTCTACCTGTGCAACTATATTGAAACATAACATATTTTCCTGTATACGCTGTAAGTTTTCCATTAGTTCCAAATTGTGCTGCCCAAATTGGATATTTTTCTTTGTTTTCAGTAGATAGAACACTTTCCAATCCACTAGCAAAAGAATAAATACCACATGAATAGCCTTGTGATTTCATGTATTCACAAAAAGCAACACTTAATTCATTTATACTATTAATATTGCTGCTTTCTTCTACATCATAGAAAACTGGATAAGTTAAGTTCTTATCTTTTATAGTTTTAATACATTTTTTTGCTTCTTCTACAGCATCCTCGGCTGTCTGAGCATAGCTATACCAATATATACCATAAGGAATACCATTTTCAGCACAGCCAAGAGTATTGTTATTAAATTGTTCATCAACGGAATCTTTCCCATATCCAGCACGAATTATTACAAAATCTACCTTTCCAGATTCTTTTACTTTTTTCCAATCAACTTTTCCTTGAGCATAAGAAACATCAATTCCTTTTGCTTTAATGCTTTCATCATTATCTCCTTGTCCACCTGAGCTGCCGGAATCCTCAATTTTCCATCCAACAGCTTCAAGAAATTTATCTGAGAAATTCTTATTATCTACTTTATAAATCTTAACTTCCGCTTTATCAACTAAATAACTGTTGCTGTCTTCACCCTCAGACCATAATTCTAATTTAACTCCGCTATAATCGGTTTCTCCGTAATTAATAGCTTTTGTTGAATCAATAGAAACAGTCATAGGCTCAGAATCAGAACGAATTCCAATGTATGGTGTAGTAATATTAGCCTTTGCTTTAAATAATAAATAAGCGTTATCTGGAACATCTGCTTCTGGGCTTTCTATTTCATCCCATGTCCAAGTGCCGTTCTTTTTCTTATAATGTAAAGTTGTTGTTAAAGGTGCATCAGAATTGCTTTTATCATTGAATGGAACAAAAGTTAAAGTATTCATATCTTCAAAAATATCAGCAAAAGAAATAAATTTATCCGTATCTTGTCTATTGCTAACACCACTTAAAGTATAATTACCATTAATATCAACAGAACCTTGACCAATAATGATTTTATCTAAATCGACATTATAATTTTTAGTAAAAACCTTATTCTCAATAATTGCTGCAGTAGCCCATGTTTTATAGGCATCCGCTGTCAATTCAACATAAGAATTTTGTTTGTCTTTTGGAATGTCTTTTTTTTCATTTGTGTAAGCTCTATAAATTAAATAATTATAATCGTCTTCGGCATTACAATTTGCCCATTTCGAATATAATTCTGAAATATTCTTATCATATTCAGCAATAGCATTCTTTAAATAATTTTTAAAATCATCCTCTGAACTTTCTGTTGTTAATTCTTTTAAATCGCAACTTAGAAGAAAATCATTATAAGATTCTAAAGCCTTAGTATATAATTCTTTTTCGTCCTCATTAGCTCTATGAACGGTGTTTTCTGTATTATTTCTAAAAGTAATTGAATAATCTGTAATAATCCAGTTTCCTGTGCTAATTCGAATAGCATAAACTTTATCTTTTTCAATGTTAATTTCATTAGCAGACAGCCCAAAGTTCAAACAATAATCAGATGAAACAGTTCCTTCTAAATCCATATCATAGCCTTTTACAATATTCGGGCTTAAAATTTCTAAATAAAAATCACTAATATTTTCATCAATAGTTTCGCCAGTAGCTTCTTCCGTTAGTTCGTTTGTGGATTTAACACTTACTTCTAAAAGGTTAGCATAAGAACCGATATTATATTCACTTGTATCATTTTGTGTAAGCGATTCCCAGCCTGTTTCTTTAGTAATTTTTTCGCCATTTTGAACTAAATTTTTTGCCAAAGTAGGTAAAATAATCCTTGTATCATCTTTTGAACATACTCTAAAATCTTTACCTACATCAGTTTTTATAATTTCATTAATTTCTTTTTCGGAATAGATATTTTCATATTCTTCTGCTTTGTTATTATAAATTTTACAATAGATTTCTGAATTTAAATTAAATTCAGTTCTATCAGTAATAGAAATTTTTCTTGCCGCATAAACTTCGTTGTCGCCCAATTCTTCCATGTATCCATCATAATAAACAGGATACCATGTAAAATCATCAATAGTTCGGGTATTTGGCTTAACATTAACAGAATAAGTTATATCACCATCTGTTTTTAGTTCATATTTAGTTGTTAGTTTAGACTCTTCTGGAATTGCCGCAGTAGCCCAATAGATTAAAGTGTCTTTGTTTTTTAATTGTTCTTTTAATGCTTCATTCCATTGAGAAACCTTAATAACATAATGACAATCATTATTTACTACTGTTCCAGATTCATCAATTAAAATTTTGTCGCCGTCCTTAAAGAAAATAAATTGAATTAAATCTGTAGGACTTTTTGATTTTGGTTGTAAAGCATATTGCTTATTATTTTTGTTTTCTTCATAATTACCATATAAAGCTGGTTCTTCTGTAGCCTTATAAGCATTTGTATAAACATTACCATAAATAAAAGACAAATCGCTATATGGAACATAGATATAATCGCCGCTTAGTTCTATCATTTTGCTGTCATCTAATAATTTGAAGCCATTATCTTTATAATAATTGTCCCAAAAAATTTCTTTTTCTCTTGCTGAATCATCGCCCAATTCCAATGCACGTTCTTCGTCTGTAAAAATATTTGTTAAAGTTGCTTCTTTTAGTTCATCAAACTTACCATCTTTTTCAATAACACTTTTATAATATTCACTTTCTTTATTAAAATTTTCTGGCTTTACATTTAAAGTAATTGGATAGGCTTTAATCTTTCCACCAAATTGTGATAAAGGAATTTTATAAAAGCGTTCTTCTTTAAATTCTGTAAAATCACCAGTGTTTAATTCGGGTTTGTAATCCCATACACTATCTTCAAGAATCGTGTTCATAAAAATACCTAATTCATCTACATTGTTATATAATTCCTCATCAAAAGTAATCCCATAACCTGTTCTAGATAATTCATCAATAAAACTATCTTGACAAGTAAAAGTCTTCATTAAACTCTTAAAATTCTTTTCTTCTGAGATTTGCTTTACATAAAATTCTAGCCAACTATCTTTATAAAATAACTTTACTTTTTGCTCATTATAAAGCATATCAATAAATTCATTTTTAACATATTCTCCTTTCTCTGAGTCAAAAAACTTAGATGGCATTTTAAAAGTTAATGTATTAGTTCCTTTAATTTCTTTTTTTAATTCAATTTCGGTCGCTTTGCCGCCATAAGTCATGTTAGAACTACCAATAGTCGCTAAACGTCTTTCACTCTTAATACCATTGTTACCTAAGTGTTCTTCCCAAATGCTCAATTCATATGGATGTTTTTGAATTGACATACCTTTTCTCTCACCTCTTATTAATAAAACAGTGGCGTATATTTAATTTGTGCTTTATTTAATATATCTGCTAAGCCCCAATAGAGTGGTGGAAATAAATCCCAAATATAATTACAAGCATACCACCACCATTCGTTAATGTCGCCTTTAATTCCCATTGCTGGTGCGGCATTAACTTTCCAATATTGTTGCAGAGTTTTTAAAAAGCCATATTCCAATTGTTGTTCTCTGCGTTTGTATAACTGATAGCCAAATTTATCATCTTTTGGTAATGCTGCAATTTCATCATCAAACCAGTGTCGGAATTTTAACGCTTCGTCAATTTTTGCATTTGTATTTAAATCGGTTATCTGTTTTTTTAGTTTAAGTAGATATTCTTTTGCTGCCAGATAATAAACTGAATCAAATCTTTGCTGGATATATTTATATTTACCATCATCGCCGCCATAACCCCAATCAAAAGGTCTGGCATCTAACCAACGCTTTCCGCCCCACAAATCTTCATCACATACAGGAGCAACTTCAATCAAAGACCACCCCGGCGGCAGTTTAAACCAATGTCCTTGTTTTATGTTTTCATTATAAATTGTTTTTTTAGGCTTATATGTATAAAAATTAGAATAAGTTTTTTTATCTTCTTTTTTATACTCTGGGTTATCTATATTATACAACATCTCTTTTTCTGTGTCAAGGTATAGCGTTGCATTTTTAATATCATCTGTGGTAATATCAAAATAGTCGTTTGTAATCCACTGCGGCATAATTGATAAATTAAAATCATCTTGTCCATAATATAAATCTTTACTTCTTGTAATATATTCTGGTGGATTATATAGATAATCTCTTATAAAATCATTATGCGTATAAGTATTATTTTGAAAAACAGCAGCATCTTTATATTTATCTAATATAGCTTCTTTTAATGTTTTCCAATATAATTCATAGCGTTCCATATCATCAATACATAAGTCATAAAGTTCTTCATATCTATTGGCATATTCAACACCTTCTTCAAATTCTAATAAAGGATTCTCGTTATTATCCTTTAGCAACGAAGATTGCCAATAGAATAATTTTATATAATGAGCCAATTTTTCTCTTGGAATAGGTTCTGCTATATAGCAATGTTTAGGATGTGCTTTTCCTAATAATCTTGGGTCTGGTCGTCCCACTATAATTCCATTAGGTAAAAGCCATGGTAGAACATTAGGCTTTTTAAAATAAACGTCTCCGTATTTTTTTGTATCTTCATCAATTGGACTTTCAGTGGTTAAACCAGTCCAATCTACTGCTGCTGGAATAGGTAATCTTTGAACATTATAGCGTCTAATTTGAAAATGATTCCCCCTATTAGTCCAAAAACTTCTTTCGTTATTATCTAATTTTAATTCAAAATCTACTGGAATATCACCCGGATTATAAACTAGTAATCTGCTACCGATTAAAGCATTTTCATTATTTAATCCCGTATCCATGTTAATATAATTCGTTTTGGAATATTGCGGCAAATAGATAAGCTCTTGGTCATAATCTAAAGTTGGTGTCGTCAATAGTTTAGAAGATTTTGCCCATTCAGGCACATTATCCCAATATCCTCTTACATCAATAATTGTTTTTTCTCCATCAGGAGTATTAAAGTATAGTTCGCCAGCTTGAACTTGTTCAATTGTTGGATAGCCCCCTTTCCATGGCGTTCCCATATTGTTTTCAACATTATAATATTCTTTAGTATTTTTATTATAAATTTTTTGTTTTTTCTTTTTATAAGGATTTTCTTCAATAGTGTTAGTTAAAATAATTCTTTCAGGTGGTGTCTTTAAATAATAATCCGCCGCCCGAACAATATATTTGTTAAAACCAAAAGCATAAGGAAAATAACAAATAAAATTTAAAGTTCCTTCACCCTTGTATACTCTTTCACCTGTATGTCTATTAGTAAAACAAATAAAATTAAAATCTGGTTTCGATGATAATTTTGCTCTATAAGTCTTATAAGGAAGTTCATCAAAAACTAAATCCTTTAATTTGTCTGTAGAAAAGACTTGTGAAATTTTTCTCCAGTTTTCTTCTGAAATGTTATCAAAAGCAATATTGCATGAGAATTCTCTTTTATCATAAGTCTGACCAAAATAGTATGTGCCATCAGAACCAACTACATCTGTTGTATAGTCTGTTGGGTCAGGCAACAAATTTTTATTATATCTATCACTTGAAGAAACAACTAATAAATTCAAATCTTTTGTATGAATGTTTCCAAAGCGAAAACCAACAAAATCTTTCATCCTTTTACCTCCTACAAAAAAGACCCCTCGCCAGATTAAGGCAAGAGGTCTAAAAGTTATTTCTTTAAAATAACCGAAGTTCCAATTGGTTTGGCAGTACTCGTTATTTTTTCTTCTACTCGTTTCATCATTCTATCTACATCATAATCATTAGCAATGCTCTCTACTGTAATGTTGACAGAGACGTTTGTATCTCCATAAGTTGCGGAAACTGTGTTATTAGCATTACTTGTGTTATTAAAGATAGGTAAATTAGCTAGTAATTCTGCCGCTTGTCCAATACGTTTTGTATCTTCAGCATTCAAGAAAGCTTCCGGCTTATTCTGCGTTCCATCTACCCAAGCCGGGCCAGTATAGTTTACTAAGCCGCCGTCAGCATATTTGAAACCAGAAAGATTTGAAAAACCATGCTTTCCTGTTCTTTTCTTTGCTTTTGCCGCAAAATTACCTTTGGAATCTTTTGTAAGTCCACTAATTTTGCCGCTATTTTTCCATTTGTTATACCAATCTTGCATTTCTCGTTGTGTGCTAAAATAATAAGAGTCTGTTCCAGTAGAAAAGACATAGTTTCTTTGCTTTCCATTAGAATCTTTAGAACTTTTATGCTGCGATATAGTGCTTTTCCAATCTTGTTCTCTTTGTGCCTTAATCTTAATACTAGAAACGGCACTAGTTAAAGACTGTCCCGTAATTCCTGTAATAGGATTTGCGGCGGTCTGAGAAATACTATGTGTTTTACCTTTATTCTGTAGTTCTTGAATTCGTTTTTTATCGTCAGCTGTTTTAGTCTTTTTATTCTGTAAAGCTTTAAGTTCTTCATTTTCTGCGGTGGTTAGTCCTTGAGCACCCATAGCAATAACAGTTTGAGATGCTTGATTTGCCATCATGGAAGCCAATAAGCTTGAATAATAATCTGAAACTTGTTTCATATAATTCATAGAAGTGTTAGCAGTATCAGCCATAGCATCAGCAACAGAACTTTGTGCATCAGCCAAAGCATCTAAAGCATCTTGTAATGCTTCTCTTGCTTTCTCTTGCGCATCTGCCACCTTTTCTTGGACTTCTCCTAATGAACGGTCAGCTTCGTCTGTTAAAGTCTCACTAATAGCAGAAATAGTAGCTTCCACTTCTCCTTGTGTGGTTTGTAAAGCATTAGTAAAGTCAACTGTTGAAGTTGTCATATAAACTTCTCTGGCATTATAAAGCTCTTCTAACTCATCTCTATATTGTTCGAGTTTTTCAACTGTCATGCTTTCTACTTCTGGATTATTTTCAAAGAACCAACTTGTCATATCTTCCTGAGAAGCCCAATTACTAATAATTTCAGCGGCTTCTTTATATAAATCAGCGGCATCAAGAACATCTTCTAAATATTCGATTTCAGCGTCTCTTGCTTCTTTTTGTGTTTCATACATTTCTTTCATAGAGTCAATTAAAGAATCTACTTCATCATCTAATAATTTTTCTCTATCTTGCTGGACTTCATCTTCTAAAGATAAAACATCTTTTTGGTTAGTGCCAGATGTATCACGTTTTAATAAAGCTAATTTACGCTCTTTTTGTGCTAAATCCTCATAAGAATTTTCTCTATCTCTAAGCTTACGCTGTTTTTCAATGGCTTCCTCAAGAGCATCTAGATAATCATTATCTGCTTCCTCTAAAGCACTATATTTGTCTTTGGTAGCATCAATTTCTTCTTGATATTTTTCTTTTAGAACTTCTACTACTTTGTCTTGTAAGTCAATTACTTTATCTCTAGCATCTTTTCTAATTTGTTCCGCTTCATCTAATCTATCTTTTAATTTGTCATTGTTATCATCAATCTGGTCTAAAAGTTCATTGATTTGCTGTGCTGTTTCCATTGCATAAGACTTTAAGTCATCATTCATAGGAGCATCAGTCAATGCTTTAATATCAATCATTACTCTATCATTTATCATAGAATAATAACCTGCATAATTCTCATCTAACACTTTTAAGAAGTTTTGAACAGACTGTTCAATTACAGCATTTTCAGCTTTTGTTGCTACAGCTTCTTGATGAATTAAATCTTGGTATTTTTTAACTAAATCATCAACATTGTCTTCTGATTTTAGATTTTCAATTTTTTCTTTTGTTTCATCAGCTTGTTTGCCTAATCTTTCAATTAGGGTAGTATAGTTATACAAATGGTCGATTGCTGGTTCATACCATTCAGTTCCATATAAAGCTTCTTGTAAATCTTTTTGAGCATCTGCTACTTTCTTCTCTGCATCAGCAACTTTCTTTTGTGCGTCTGCTACTTTATTCGCATTGTCAGCGGTTTTTTTCTGAGCTTCTGTAGCTTTTTTTTGAGCATCACCATAGCCAGATAGAATCTCTGCCGCTGCAGATTCTCCCATTAGACCAATATTCTTTAAGTAGCTTTCATCATTCAAAAGTTTATTTAAATCTTCAATTTGTTTTTTAGAGCCACTTATTGCATCAGAAACACTTTTTTTCTCAGCTGATAACTCAGCCGGATTAAAGTTAACAATTCCACTAGCAGGAACATATTTTCCTTGTAGCAAATTCATTGTTTGTAATTGAGAAATAATTACATTGTTTAATGAAATCTGAGAGCTTGTAGCATTTAATTGTGCCTGATATAGTTGTAGTGTAGTAAGTTTTTGTTGCTCTTCGCTAATAGCTTGCCGCAACTGGTCTTTTGCTGCTTCAACTAATTGGTCTTGAGTTAAAGCTAGATTTACATAAGCATCTCTAAGTGCTTCTGTATCAAGAACATAACCATTAGAAGTTGCTTTAACATAATCGTTAATATCTAACTTCATAGTTTTTAATTCGTCAGCTAAAGATGAATAGTCTGAAAAATTGATAAAGCCATTTGTCAACTGATTTTCAATAGCTGGTTGAACTGTTTTACTGAAAGATTTAACAATATCATCTAGTTTACCTTTTACTTGGTCTTCAATTGTTTTTAAAGCACCTTCGGTATCTATTTTTAAATCCAAAGGCCCCATATCTTCAGCCATATTGTAAAAGGCTTCAACTGCCGCCTTAGCTTCATCACTGGTCATTGATTCTTCTAAAACATTAATGATAGATTCTTTTGCTTCTTCAATATTTGTTAAATCAGTATTAACAAAGTCAGTAGACATTAAAGCACTAAATTCTTTAGCAGTTAGATTATATTGGTCTTTGAATTTTAATGCTGCGTCAGCAAAATCTTTAGCTGTGTCTTCTCCAAGTCTATCAGAAATATCTGCCATACTTAAAGCAAATTGATTGATTTGGTCTGTAGTCCATGTAGAAAATACATCTTTTCCATAAGTTGTGAAACTTGAAGCATCAGAAAGAGCTGAATTTAAAGTGTCAATATACTGCTGTTTATATTTATCAAATTCTTCTGCATTTATTCCGGCGATTTGGTAGGATTGTAGCTGAGCTGCTGTTAATTCTGGAACTTTTTGAGCAAATTCAGAAATAGATTGTTTTTGTTTGTCGGTTAACTCTATTGTTCTTTCTTGGGCAGTTTGTAATTGTTCATATCCAGCAACAGCTGAATTTAAAATACTGAGTAATTTGTCTTCTTCATATCCCTCATATTCTTCTTTACTTGTTATTCCATATGCTGCTAATGCCGATTTTTCATCGGGGCTAAGGTCATTTTCGTAATTAGGAACGCTATCATAAACTTTTTCAAATTGTCCTTTAAACTGTAAAGCAACAAAATCGGAAACTGCTTCTGATTCATCTTGTAAGCCTTGTATTGCTTGTGATAAATAAGCAACTTGTTGGTTCTCTAAAGTTTCCTGTGCTCTACGAACTTCATCCACCTGCGAATTAATTTCAGATTTTACCGTTTCAAAATAGTTTAGCACATTCTTAAATTTTGAAGAACCTGTATTTTCTTTGCCAATAAGTAAATCTAATAAAGCCCGTGAATCTTCATCGCTAATAGTTTCAAAATTAATTTTAATGCCTTGTTTATCAAATATATCTTGAAAATCAAAATCAGAATCAAAATCTTTTTTAATTATATTCTCGATACCCTCAAGATACATTTTAGCTTGTCCTTCTTGTATATTCCAGTCCCAATTGTTTTTATAATCTGAATCAAAAGAAGGATTTATAGCTAAAAATTTTTGATATACTTTATCAAAATTAGTAGGTTTTTTCTCTGTTAATTCTAATTGTAATTGAGATAAATTCAGAGATTCCTTTGCTGCTGACAAATTCTTTAGATAACTCTCTTTTATATCTCCTTGAGAGATTTCTTTTTGAGCATCAACCATGCTTTGCCATAATTCAGCTTGAACTTGCAACTTACCTGTAGTTTCATCATAATAAGTTATTATTTCGGGAAATTGGTCTTTAATTTGAGATACTAATTCATTATATCTTTCTTGTTCTTCGGAAGTTTTAACCTGTTTAGAATTTAAAGCTTCGTATTCTTCTTTTAAATCACTCATGGATTTTGCTGAATCTTTTGCTTCTTTAGCATTAGTAGTTGCGGTATTTGCGGCATCTTCTAATTCATCTAAACGCTTTTTTGCGGCAGTAATTCTATTCTCAATCTTATTATCTTCAATTTCTTTTAATTTATTTCTAATAGCCACTACACCTGCTGTAGCCGCAGCCACAACGCCTGTAATAACTAAAGCTACTGGGCCAGCACTTTTTATAAAAGCTAATCCACTTTGAATTCCCATTTCTGAAAAAATGCCAACAACTTGAGGAATCATTGCTACTAAAGTTGTTCCAATAGTAGCACCAAAGGCTTTCAATGGACTGTTAGCCAATAATCCCGTTGTAGCCGCTGTAGTAAAAGCAGTCGAAAAGACCTGACCGTAAACAGCGGCCCTTGCTTTTATTTCAGCTTCTTCGTTTTCAGCGTTTCCTTCAAGAGATAATACACTTGTTTCATCTTGCTCTATATTATTGTTTAAGTCTTGAATTTGTCCATTATTTTCAGCTATATGCTGTAAAGTTTCAGATAATTGCTGGTCGATTTCTCCTCTTTCGCTTAGTAAGTCTTGCAATTGCTCTTGCTCTTGTTGTAATAATTGATAATCTTTTTGGTAATTTTGATGCTCTACAGACAACCATTTTTCAGAAGATGAAGATGATTTTAGTAAATTTACAATTTGTTCATCTTTAGCATTTTTTGCCCATTCAGTTCCTAAATTCTGCCTTACAGCACTAATACGGTCGCTCATAGACTGTTTTCGTCTATTTATTGAAGATTGTAATTCAGCTGCTCGATTTTCACTATTTAATTCTTCAAGTCGAGCTTTTAAACGCTCCACTTTTGCTTCCGCTTCTGTGGTATCTGCTTGTATATTAATTTTTTGTTCTTTTAAATTATTGATTTCTTGTTTTAGCTCTTCTATTTTTTGTTCACTATCAGAACTTAATCCTATTTTTAATTTTAAGCTTTCAGGAATAATTTTTTGAGATATTTTTTCAAAAGCATTGCCAATTGATGAGTTTATTGTTGTAATGGTTGTGCTCATTCCCTTGACAATATTCGTAATAACTGTCTTACCAAAAATTAAAAAAGTCGCCGCTAAAGCTGCGTAATCCCAACCAGATAATTCATTTAAAGATTGTAATAAATTATTAGCAGAATCGGCTGCTCCCTTAAAGAAATCGCTATTAACAAACGATTGTCTTAAAGTTTCCCATGAATTCTTTAATCTTTTGGTTTTAAATTCAATGGTTTCCATGTTTTTGGCAAATTGTTGTTGTGATTTGCCTGCTGAATTATATGCCGCATCAATTAATTCCATTGTGCGGTCATAATCACTCATCATCTTTATTTTTAAAAGCGATTCGCTACTTCGCTTCTTCTTATTCAGAACTTATAATTTCTTATAAGAAAAGGTCATATCTTATCATTTCTGAAATTTCCGCTTCAGGACGCTTGCCCCTAAAAAAATGACCGTCGAACCTTCACCTAAATGGTGCTTGGCTGCTGATTATCCAATCTTAATAATTTTTAACTTTCGCACATAAAATTTCTTTTTATGCTGTAGTTTATTAAGCTCTAAGGATTTTCCAGCAATTCAAATATTGTTGCCTGATTCACAAGCAATAAATCTTGACTGTTTAAATACCAACTAATCACGATTCATAGCTATAGCCTATATCATAAATATTTATACATTAATCCATTAAAACATTTACCATTTCTTCTAATGGTATTTCTCATAGAACCCGGCAAAATTCCAATTCGTCTCGCCGCATCACTTGCGTTCAAATATACATTTAAAAGTTCTCCTTTGTCATTATACTCTCCAACTTTTCTAAAATTCCAAGCATTAGTTTCGTCTGCTGCTTTTTGCATATTTTCTTGATGAGAAACTTCTTCTAGATTAGATAATCTATTGTTATGCTTATTGCCGTCAATATGATTAATATCTGTATTTTCTTTTTTATTTCCAATAAAAGTTATCCAAACAAGAAGATGCCCTAAAAGATTTTCTCTACCTAAACTATAACTAATATACCCAGACATTAATTTAGTTCCAGATAAAATTTTGTTTTTAATCCCTCTCACTCTACCCAAATTGGAAATAAAATAACCTGTATCTTTATATTCTTTCCAAATTTCATTATCTAATTCTTCTTGCGTAAAAACAATTTCATCAAATTTAGGACTTTCAGGAGTTTTATCTAAATGTTTATTTTGAGCATTTTCTAATTCTGTTGCCCATCTTAAATTAGAAATATCATTATTTAATCTATCTCCATCAATGTGGTCAACATATGGTTTGTTTTCTGGATTAGGAATGAAAGCTTCGGCAACCAATCTATGAACTGCCTTATTCCTGTTCATTCCATCTTGTCTAAAATTGATATATCTATAAGAATGTAAAATTGAACCTTTTAATGTTCTATTTGTTTTTAAATTTCTAATACGACCATGCGGATTTACCACATAAGAAGTTTCTTTTCCATCTAAAATAATTCGTTTTTCATTAAGTTCAATTTCCGTGATTTCTTGTCTTCCGACTATATTTTTAGAAATTTTTCTATTAAGTTTAATTCCATTATTTGTTGTTTTATTTTCTCTTCTTTTTCGCCACGTATTATTACTATTTTCACTAGCACTAATCCATTTAATATTATCAATCTTGTTGTTAGTTTTATCTCCATCTATATTTATAGTGTAAGGTAAATTTTCTGGATTAGGAATAAAAGCAGCTGCCACTAATTTCTTTACCGTAGTCGTTTTATGCTTTCCAGCAATATTAAGACTAACTGAGCCATTACTTCTAACTTTTAATTCTTTATTAGTTTTACTATTGATAATAATGCCCTCATCTGTAATAATATAATCAGTTTCTACTCCGTCAATAATAATTTTCTTTTCCATATTTTTTCTCCTTATAAACTTAATAAAAATTGATTTCTACCTTCTCTTTCAAATGCTTTTATCATTCTACTCTTTCGATAGTCTGTGAGCGTTCTTCTTTCAAGAAGCTCCGTTGCGGATTGTTCCTTTTTAATGATATTACTTTACCTCGGTCATTACCCTCGCCACATTGTCATTACTAACAATGTTTAGTTATTAAAAAGTTATTGAATATTCCCGACAATTAAGAAGGTTTTTGGTTATTCATATTATAAAGCCGTGAAAAGCAGTGGACAACGAGATTTATCGTCTACTACCAGCTGCAACAGTTGCAATATATCTTTGAGAGTTTCTTGATAATCCTTGCCAATTCTTAGAAATATCTAGAAATACATCATCAATATCTCTAAATTGTCCGCTACTATCTTTTAATGAAACTCCAATAGATTTTAATGCCTTGTCTACGTTGTTATAATTTAAGTCGCTGAATTGTGATTCAGAAGTTCCAGCAACATTTTCTTTTAGCTCTGTAAATCTTGCAATGATTGATTTCATAGCCGTACCAATATTCTCAGCAGATTCCTGAGTTGTTTCTACTGTTTGTGTTAAGAAAGCAGCAGTGGTTTCAAGAGCCATACCTGCTGATTCAGAAATAGATGCTGTTCTACTCATAGCATTAGCAATGTCGCTACATTACATTTCATTAAAATTCGATTCTATTTTAATGCTTAGAGCCTTATATTACTATAAGGTTTAGACTATATCTTTTTCAAAAAATTTTTCAAATATCTTTATTTTACTCTGTTTTCAGATAGTCGTTGAACTTTTTATTATAAAAAATAACACAGCTGCTGATTGTCCTATAAGGATTTCCCAGCAATTAATTTCTTTAGACGCTAACGATTAATTTAACGTCTGCTGCCGCTTTAGCAGCTAATTCAGAATATACATCTACTACTCTATCCGCATCTGACATTTCGAGTTTAAAACCTCTTAAAGCAGAAGTCAAATATTTAGTAGATTCTGTAAAGCTTTCTTGTGCTAATGTTGCTAATCTTAGAGTAGATTCAGTTAATCCCATTGATTCTTCCAAACTTAGCGTTTCTTTCTATAAGAATTACTACTTTCTTATACTGTTTAAAAAAACAGCTCTATATTTCTATAGAGCCAAGATTATATCTTACCTAATAAGGTGATTCACTTCGCATTGTTTAATACTACTCCCTTTTGAAAGGGGATAATCGTTGGACTTTTTATTTTTTTAAAAAAATAACTTAGCTGCGGATTGTCCAATCTTTTGCCTTTTTACTATACTAAGGTTGTTAATCTTACCACAATATTAATTGTTTAGTAGCAAAAGTTCTAAGGAGATTCCCGCAATTCAAATCGTTTCAGAGCATAAGTAATTATTAAAGTTCTTTCCATCTATATCCACAACTTGTTCCATTGCGTTTTGCAGCCCCTGAAATAGCACAAGGTGATACGCCCATTTCTCTTGCCGCTGCAGCGAAACTTGGATACTCTTTGATTAAAACATCATTATTGATTTCATATTGTCCAACTTTATGTTGGCATTTGTGTCCATTTAACTGAGCATTCATAGCGTTTTCAGACTGTGTGATACAGCGTAAGTTCTCAATTCGATTATCATCTCTAATTCCATTGATGTGGTCAATTACCATTCCTTCCGGAATCTCTCCAACAAAAGTCTCATAAACAAGTCTGTGAGCTGAATATTTCTTTTCATGAATAGCATATCTTACATAGCCGTTTCTTTTATTAGCTCTTAAAAATTTCTTTCCATTTCTACTTTTCACTACCCCATTATTACTAATTTGAAATTCCTCTTCAAAACCAACTAATGGCTTCCATTCAACATTACTTAAATCAATAACAGTCTCTTCCGTTGTTTTTTGCTTATCTACTCTTTTTTGAGGAGCAGAACTCCAGCGTAGATTTTCAACAGAATTGTTATATTTGTCTCCGTTAATATGTTGAACATTAGTGAAATTATCTGGATTTGGTAAAAACATTTCTGCTACAAGTCTATGTGTCATAAAAGTTTTTGGTTTGCCATCAATTGTCAACTGAACTGTATGATAATCGTTTCTAGCATAAGTGCCTTTTAAAATTTTTCCGGTTTTCTTATTGAAAACTTCTCCCTTGTCTGAAATTGTATAATGTGTTTCCTTCCCATCAATAATAATTGTTTTAGTCATTTTTACATCTCTCCTTTTATTTTATTAGAAAAGTTTCCTTTTCTTTATTACAATATTATTATATCATAACTTGCCGCAACAATCAAACATATTAAATCAATACATTTTGCTGTGCCGCCATAAAAGAAGTAGATTTACGCTGGATTTACTTTAACAATTTGTCCTTTATGGACATAGAGGTTCCCTGTTGTACGTATAAAGCACTAGATTGAATAACGTCTTTAGTATTTTGTCCCATCTTCTGTGCCATGTCGGCATATTGGTCATAAAATCCCCACATATCTTCTACAGAATAATCAGAGACCATAGCAATAGATGCTAGTGCTTCGTCCAATTCTACTACATCGTTATACGTTTGTAAAACAGCATTCTTAACTCCATATAGAACATTTTGAAATGAAATAAAATATTTAATTCTATCTTTAAAATCTTCAAGAGAAGAATTGAGTTGCTGTTGTCTTTCTAATGAGTCACCAATTACTGAAGCACTACGTTTTTGAGCATTAGTGGCATTTTCAGTTGATTGAGCGACATCGTTTTGTGCTTCACTAATGGATTCTAAGCTTTGACTTACTCGCTGATTTGTTGCTTTAACTTGTTCTTGTTCTATATTCTGTAATTGTCTTTGAGCTTCATCTCTTTGCCCCACATAGGAATCCATTGAATAAGAATTCTGGTTTTCTAGAGCGGACTGCCCAGCAGTTCTAACTTGCTCCATAATTGCTTGACGATTTTGTTGAGCACCACTTACGACAGCTTGTAATTCTTTTACCGCTTCAGTTGCCTGTTCAATTGTTTGAATATCAGCTGTGTCAATGCCCATTTCAGATAGAATATTTTTAATTTGTTCTAATTTATTAATATTTGCTTGGTCTGTAAGTCTTTCTAATTCATTTAATTCTTGTTGTAAATTTTCTCTGTTTAAAAATTGAGTATTCTCTTTATTTAAATCGCTAATTTGTTTTCGATAATTTGCTATATTTTTTCTTGATTCTTCTTCTGCTTTTCCGGGCAATACGCTTTTGGATTCTTGTTTTAAAGCGTTAGCTTGGTCACTGAGCTTATTGATTCTGTCATTTATCGCATCTAATAGTTCTTGAGCACTTTGTTGGTCTTCTACTTGTAATACTGCTGCTGCACGTTGATATAATTTAGCATATTCAGTAGGATTACCGTTCCTATTATCCAATCCGCCAGCTTTTATAGATTCATATACTTTGTTAAATACTTCTGTTATCTGTTCAGGTATTTTTTCAAATACTTCAGTATCTTGGGACAATTTATTCCAAATTTTTATGAATCCTTTAGAACTTCCCCTTTTAGAAAAAGCTCCCAACTCATTTAATTTTTCCCCAATAGACTTATCAAAATTTTTATCCTCTGCTAAAGCTCTCAATGCGGCAAAAGGAGAAGTCAAATCATTTTTACGAACATCTTCCGCATTTATATATTTTTTTAATTCATTTGGGATGTCTCTTTCATTTTTTACTCGTTTTTCTAATTCTTCAATATTATTGTTCTTCTTAATCTCTGCGATTTCATTTTCTATTTCGAGTCTTTTTTGATTAATAGTATTAGCTTTTTCTCTAACTTCCGCAGCCTTTTGTTCTTCTTTAGTAATTTCGCTTTCCAATCGGGCAATTTCTTCTAAATTATCTTTATACTTTTCTGAACTAATTACCCCAGCTTGGTCAATTGCTTCTATTTGAGCGGTTCTGTTAGAAATAGTTCTTTGTTTATTAACCCCCAATAGATTAATAGCTTTTCCTTTATCAGAACCAGTTAAATAATCAGCAACATTTTTTTCACTATTCCAAATTTTATTAATATTTTGAACTTGCGTTGCTACTCTAGCACCTAATGATTCCAATGTCTTTACATTTCTTTTCATTCCATCTGAAAAACCAACTGTAAGCTTTTTAGCAAGTGTTTGAGATACATTCTCGCCTAATTTATCTACTTGTTTATTAAAGTCTGCCAAATTACCAGTAGATAAAGCTTTTGATAATTCTTGTGAAATTTCTGTATCTAATTGAAAATCAATTTTTGTTTGCCCATTTTTAAATTCAATTCCTGAAAAAGCTTTTGTAAAACGCAAGTTAGAATCCTGAATAATTTTATTTAATTCAGTAATTTGCGTCTTCAATTCACTTTTTCTTCTCTTAAAATATTGTAATTGTTCATCTGATAAAATCGCTAAAGTCGAGTCGCCGGCAGTTTGTTTTACTCGTCCTAAAACAGTCTGAACTTTAGTATAGAAATTTTCTACTTCTTTCTGTGCCTTTTTAAGTCCAGCGGTATCAACAATTCCCTCTGACATAATTCGATTATAATCGTTTGCCGCCAACTCTAATTTGTCAAATTCTTTTGTTAATTTTTCTAAAGCTTTAGTATCTACAGCACCTCTTAAACTTTTAGCCATATTTCTAAAGCCATCAATAATTTGTCGGGTATCTAATTGCCCCTCTATCGTATAAACCTTTTTATTTGCCATTATATCTCACCTCACGAAAAGGCATTTAAAATTTAACCGTAATTCCCTTAAATTTTACCTTTAAACCAGCCACCAAATTCTCATTAATTTCTCTAGGAAAGCGTTCACTACCTAATTCAAAACTATAGGCTCTAATGGGATAATGCTGATTTCTACCTGCTTTATTCTTCTTGTACCCAACACCTCCTTTTCTTGCTCTTGATTGTAAATTTGTATCAATAGGTAAATAGTTTTTAGTAGGGTCTTCCATGTTAATATGCTCTACATTTGGAAAAATTCCCTCTAAACTAAAAAGTTGTTTATTTTGTTGTTTTAATTCCCACGCTTGTTGATATGCTGTTGCTAATATATAAGAAGCCGGAACTATTCGATTATTTATATAATAAAAAGCATTCCGTGTTATACTGCTTAATTCGCCTTCTAAGCTCTGAGAAGCAGAACGTAAAAAAGTATCAATAAAAAGATTAAAGCCCTCAGATAGCTCTTCTTTTGTAAAACCATTGATTCCAAAATAAGACATTACTTCTTGGTTTGCTATTAAAAAATTTAATACTTTAGTAAAATTTTTAGAGCCTTTAAAAGTATATCGACTTAAATCCATTGAACCAATACTTAACTCAGTTCCAGAATAAAGTTGAATATTGTTCCTTTGTGTAGTATAATTTTTTACCTGAATATTTAGAATTTTTGGATTATAAACTCTTCCATTCTTTCCTATTTTTCTAACTTCTAGCTTTACGTCTGTTGCTATTTTCTTACCGCTGGTATCTTTTTCACTTCCGGTAATAATAGCATCATAAGATAACAAAGCTGAACTTGATGAACGAAAAGCAATTGCCGCCCCAATTTCGCCCAATAAGCCAGATATAGAAGATTTAGAAAATAAAGCAAAAATAGATTTTGCTGAATTGTCATTTGCCGCAGCAGCTTTTTCTTTTAGTCCATAAGAAGATAGAATATAATTTTTTAATAATCTCGTGTTCTGCTTTATAAAATCTAAAGCATCAACATAATCTGGAACGGCAGCATAAGCACTCTCAAGAGCTTCTATAAAAGCTTTTACCACTTGTCCATTTGTAATTCTTTTATTTGCTTTTTCAACGCCTTCTTCTTTTTGATAAAGCGTCATTAAAACCTTTTCACCATAAGTTGAAGAGCGTATATTCGTTTCAAGCTTCAAAGAGCCGCCTAAAAACCCTACTTTTTGTTGAACTTTTGAAAGCCTATCTGCAGAATTCACATTAAATTGAGCACATAAGTCTGTCCAAACTTTTTTATAAAAACGCTTAATTTTAGTTTCACCAGTGCTTGTATTTAAAGATTTAGAACGAGCGGAGTTATTTTTACTTCGTAATCCTTTACTAGAAATTGCCCCGAATTGACTATCTAAAGCGTTCGTAATAATTTCGAAAATTGGCTCAGAACTAACAAAAGATTCTTTTGTAATATTTTTATATATACTATTTTCATCATTCCAGCTTTCTAATAGCTCTATAACTTCATCATTAGCAAAAAAATCGTTCCAAATATATTCCATAATTTCTTTATATCTATTATATTGTGAGCCTCGCTTTCCTAATGCCCGATTGACACTTCCAGTCAAGAGTGCCTTACCTTTTGAACGACTACCTTCCCCTCTTTTTGTAAAAGACAATGTTGTCATAAAGCCAGCTAATGAATTAAGTATTCTACTGTCATTTAATCCTGCTAGAAAATCAAATAGCCCTTTATTATCTGTGTTTACAAAATGATTTGTTAGTTCTGAAATTTTCTGTTTACTTTCAGATAAAAAACTATCAATATTATCTATATCATAAGTGGGAGCAGAAAGTCCAACGGCATTATAGAGAATAGATTCTTCTTTAAGGCTTGCGGCAATTTCTTTTTTTAAACCACTCAAAAAATTAGTATTTAATTCTCCATTATTCGCCGCTACACCATTATTTTTATTAATAATTTCACTATAAGCTTTTTTAGCAGAAATTAATTCATTCTGTATTTTATTAAATCTTTCTTTATATTCAGGTAAATAAGTAGCTTTTCCGGCATAAAATTGATAATAATATGAGTAAGCCATCCTATCACCTCTCAAATATAATCTCCAGTTAGTTCACTATCTAAAAAAGTAATAATAGCTGTTTTTTGTTTATCTTTTCTATCTTCATCAGGATAACCAACAAAGAAGAAATCACTTACTACACTATTATCACAATTTTTACCTAACTGAATCGACAAGGAGGATTGAAATCTTAATTTGGGTATTTCTAATAAAGTAGTATTAACCTCTCCACTAATTTCGCTTTTATTGCTCATTGTGGCTGTAAGTCTAAAGAAGCCATTATTTAATCTATTGCCTATAGAAATCAGCTCAATTCCACCGCTATAATCAAAAGTATAATCAACAAAAACTTTTCTGTAATTGCTACTTTTGAGAAAAATTCTATTACCACAAATATCAAAATTCCTAATGCGTTCACCCGTTTCATAATCATAACAAAAGATATACTTTTCTTTTGATGGCGGCAAAGGCTTTAACATAAGTTCTGGTCTACGTCCCATTGGCATAGGCTCATTATTTGGATTGCCTTGAACTCCCATAAGTTCTAAACAAGCATTGGGTATAAATTTTAAATTACAAAAACAGTATTCCGAATCTTCGATAACATCCAACTCTTCTTGATAAGGCACTGATTTTGTCTTTGGGTTAAAGAGTTTTGAATTACTTAAAATTGACCAACTTTTTGGCGATAATACACCGTGAGTTATTCCAAATTTAATTTCTTTATCCACTTCCCAATTAACCAATGCCGGATTATGATAGCCGCCGTTCGCTGAAACAAATTTTTTGTTTTCATCAACTCTGGCTAATTCTGCTGTTTTAAAAGATAAAATGCTTTCATTTGTGTCAAATCTTTTAGAACCGATGTCAATTGGTCTTAAAACTCTAATGTCTACATTATATAGCTCTTTTATTCCATAAAAGTCTTCCATTCTTTCACCTCCTTCTTTTTAAAAAGTATAAAAATATTTATTTAGCTACAAAAAAAGGGATAGTATTTCTACTATCCCGTTTGTCAATAGATTTCATTATTAGGCACATTGATAGACTCAACCATGTCAATATTTGTTGGAGTGTATGTATATCTAGAGCGTTGCGGCACAATTCTTGTTCCACCTTCTAATAAATCATCTTCAACATTATATTGCTTTAGTTCCATTTGTATATCATTTGGAGGGGTTAACACATCAATTTGCATACTAAAGGTTGTTGGGTCTCCATCAGCTTGTAGTGTAATGGAAGTGTCAGAAGATACATTAGCTCTATGAATAACGAACTGGTATCTTTGGTCTTTACCAGTCTTTTGTTCTCTAATATAAGTTTCACCAACAATCTTATAATCATCTGGGAATGTTTCAGCATCAATCACAAGAGTTCTGCCTAAAATACCATCATCCTCTGATTCTTTATATTTTACTGTTCTTGTCCATTTATAATAAACAGTCCCAATTTTAATTCTAAACTTGTCTGTTTCTTCTAAAATACCATCGTTATCATCATCTTTGTCGCCATCCCAGCCTAATACCTTTCCGGCATCATTGACTTGCAATAGTGGCAACATAGTTTTAGCATCATAAAAAATTGTATAAGAACTCGTTTTATCGTCTTTGTAATAACGTAATAAGTTTTCTTTTTGCTTTTTAGTGCTAATTTCTAAACCTTTTCTATCTTTGACGATGCATTTTTCCATTCTATCAATAACTTCAAGTTCATGAATATCTGTTTCAATAGTTCCAACTTTATCTAAAGAATCAATTTTTTTAATAATAGCATCAATAATTGACTGCGGCATTGCTTTTTCAGTTTCGGTAGCCCATTTTCTTTTGAAATAGTTATAAATTAAAGAATTTCTATTTTCTGCCACATAAGATTCAATAATATCACCATTTTTCTTATACTTGGTGGCATTTTGATTACCACTACCACTGTCTAAGTTATTTTCTTCCGCAACCTCAAAAATAATTTCCCATTCTTCATCTGTTAAAGCAGGAGATGGATATGCTTTAATAGAATAGTGTAATGTTCCATATTTATTAGCCATATTACATTTAACAATAGCACTTGTGTATTTAGATAATTTGCTTTCTAATAGTCCGCCCCAAATCATACTCATACTAGCTGGTGAAAATAAAGCATCTTCAAGATTTAAAGTAATTTCTTTACCATAGTTCCATGTAATTAATTTCTTATTTCCCTTGCCGCCTTGAGCACTTACTTTTTGAGCAGACTTTTCTAATGTAGAAACCTTTAGTGTATCAAGAAATAAAACAGGTGTATAAAAAACTTCATCTCCTATTTCATTAATACTATAGAAAACAACATCACTAACTTCCTTAATACCATATTTTTGGAATAAGTTCATTTTTATATCACCTCTTTATCATGTTATTCAAATTTAACTGGCTCTCCGACATATTCAGAAATTCCATTTATAGTTTCTTTGAGTCTCCATTCATCTTCCCCAACCTTATCAATAGTGTATCTAACTATCCCATCCGTAAATTCACTCAAGTCTTCACTATAAATTTCATCAATAGGAGTAATAACCGTGCTACCACTTTCGTATCCATCATAAGTAGCTTGTTTAACATGATATTGAGTTAATTTCATCATTGTTCCATCTTCTTTTCGTAAAACTTTTAATGCCATATTAAATGTCGTTGGGTCTCCATCAGCTTGTAAAGTTAAATTAGTATCTGAACTCATTTTACAAAGAGGAATTTCAAATTGGTATCTTTGGTCTTTACCAGTCTTTCTACTTCTAGAATAAGTTTCACCAACCAATCTATATGTTCCCGGAAAATGAGTGGCATCAATTACAATTTGAGAACCTAAACTTGTATGGTCATAAGCCTTACTACGTGTCCATTTATAATAAATATCGTATTGCTTAATCACCCTTAAATTACCTGTAAGAACTTCACCATTTTTTCTTGTATACTCATCCGTATTTGGTTCGTAAGGCATCATAGTTTTTGGGTCGATAAAAACGGTAAGTTCACACTGAGAATATTTCGACAAATAACGATAATTAGCGTGTAATGTATTAGCATCTGTATTAATAACAAAAGTTTGCGAAGCTCGAACTTTTTCACATCTACCTAAATAATAAACATTATCAATACCCTGTTTAATTTGATAAATAGCTTCTTGCGGCGGCACAACATATTGATTCAATTCATCTACAATAGTAAATTTGCCTACAGGAACTTCTACTAAATCACCATTCTTGTTTTTTACTTTTTTATAAAAAATTAAATTATCAGTAGTAGTGGTAGCAGTGGCGCTTTCAAAATTAGAATTAGAAGTTTCAAATCTCCATAATTCACCATCATAGTTATAAGAAATACCAACTTCGCCCTCTTTATAGTAAGAATCTACACTATCGTAAGACATCATTCTAAGATTTACTCGCCACATATATTTCTTAATATCATCGCCAGTTTCCTTAAAGAAATCAAAATTATCAATATTTACTTTAGCCTTTTTAGCTAATTGAGTAGTATGCGCTGCCACACTACCATCATCGTTTAAGTAAATGTGCCGACCATATTTGTCTAATTGATATTCTTCTTTAGCGAAGCTGCCTAAAATAGAAAAAGTTTTTGCACCATATTTGCCACCCCATGTCATGGATTGACTAGCTGGACTATATAAAGCATCTTCTAAATTTACTGTAATTTCACGCCCAAAATCCCATGTAATAAGTTCGGCATTTCCTAAACCACCAGTAGCAGATACTTGACTGACAGTTCCTTCTACTGTTGATACTTTTAATGTATCTAAATACAAAACTGGAATATAAATTTCATCATCATTTTCATCCAATTCAATACTATATAAAGTGCAGTCCGCAACTTCTTTGATGCCATATTGTTCAAAGATGTTCAATCGGTTTCACCTCCTTTTACTCACTCAAAACTGTTGTTGAGCCATCTTTTACTTCTGTAGAGAAAGTACCATCACTATTTTGAATCATAGTATCAGCAACTTCATACGGAGTAATTTCCATCATAATACCATTTTCTGGTCTAGCAATTTCTAAAGCCATACTAAATGTCGTTGGGTCTCCATCAGCTTGTAAAGTTAATGTTTGCTCTGAACGAACTTTGGCTAATGGGAACTTTAACTGCAAGCGTTCGTCTTTTCCGGTATCTCTATCACGAATATAAGTTTCCCCAACTAACATATACATACCCGGAAATTGTCCGGCTGTTATACGAATTGTATGTGCTTTTAGCTTCTTTTCTTTTGTAGCTAAAGTTAATGACTTAATAAAATAAGGTTCACCCTGAGAAAACCAATAGTCATCATCAAAAGGCTTCATAGATTTTGGACTAACATATGACCAAAGTCTTCCTTCTGTTGTTTTATCTACATCTGTTTCGTTTTCTGCTTCATCTAAATCGGTTTTCTTATTGGAATAATCTATATCTCTTGTTCCAATATAACTAATATTCTTTTCATACTTTGTAAGTAAGAAATAAGTCATTTCATTAATACTATCAAATTTTAGCCACATATCAATTCCTTTAAATAACTCTAAATCAACTTCATCAGTAACCGACCAATCAGATAATTTCCATAAAGCATCTGGAGATTCAGCAGTTCCTTTAGACAATTGAGCACTATAGTTGTTATTGTTATCAACTAAAATTCTTAAAAACTTGGCATTCTTTAGATTAACACCCAAACCAGCATCAGCAACTACATTTTCTTTTGTTAAAACAATTTGCTCATTATAAGTCTTTGTAATCTTTTCTGTCGGGTTAATTAAATAAATTACGCTAAACTTGTATTCTTCACCGTTTGATTGTGTCGGCATTTCAGATACTACAATTTTGCTTGTGTCAACTTTATAAGCTTTGCCGCCATTATCAAAAATTTTATTTGGAACTACACCAATAGATTTAGCACCGCTTTCAATCTTCATATACCAATGGTAAGGTCTATTCTTTACGTAACCAAAACCATCAATTTTAGTTCCATCAATAACAGAAGATTTTACTGGTAAATCACCAATTGTATCTTCTTTATCATAAGTCGTTAATGGAATAAGCTTACCAATAACACCATTCTCTCTATCGTTTCTTGGATAAAAAGCCTTCTCCATTCTAGCAATTCTTTCTACTGGATTTTTATTATTAAAAGAAATACCATAATCGTGTTCTAATTCAGCGTCTTTCCAATCAGCAGATAAAACGCCACCCCAACACATTCCTAATGAAGCAGGAGTGCAAAGAGCATCTTCTAAATTAACATTAATTGTTTTGCCAAAATCCCAGTTAATTAATCTCGCATTTCCTAAACCACCAGTAGCCCACACATTTTCAGCTGTTTTTTCAACAGTAGAAATCTTTAAAGTATCTAAATAAAGAGCGGGAACATAATATAGTTCACCGCTCCCATCTTTTTTTCTATGAATACTATAAAGAGTGCAATCGGCTACTTCCTTAATGCCATATTGTTCAAATATGTTCATTAGCCTTTTCCCTCCTCTTTATAGATTAATATTCAGTAGCACCAATAGCGTCTTCATCTTCCTTAGCATCTGGATTTACACGATACATTTCGGCATCATCTAATAGATTTAGATTTTCTGTATCCTTAACCATAGTAGAACCATCTCTTTCTTCTGTATTCTCTACTACATCATACTGAATTAGCTTAACCATTTTACCATCTTCTGGACGAAGAACACTCAGTGTCATATCAAACCAAATATCTTATCTTTATATTACTATAAAGTTGAGACTATATCTTTATAACATTTCTGCTATAATTGCCATTTCAGATTTTCTTAATCTTACTCTACTTCTCTAAAATTTAGATTTTCGATAGTCGTTGAACATTTTATTCTAAATACTTCCATATATATCCATAAGCAGTTTTTCTATCACCCAAACAAACCGCTCGAATATTTCTTCCACTGCCACCAACAGCTTTTGCTGCAGCGTTGGCTGATTCATATATATTTATCAAAAAACCTTCTTTAGTAAATTGTCCTGTCTTTCTACCTACTGTAGGAATTCTTTCTATAGGAATAATTTTTGTATTATCATTAATATATTTATAGATAAAGCCTTTATGAGATTTTCTTTTGTGATTTAAAACAGCAGAAATAGCTTGATAACTGGTTTTGTTGTCTTCCGCCGCTTCAATTAAGCTATTATAATCTCTAATAAATTCTCCTTGTAAATTGTACTGCTTTATAGGAGTTGTTCTTTTTCTTTTATCATAATAACTTGCTCCTCCTTCATAAATGTTATAGCCAAAAGGAACTAAGCTATTAAACAAATTGATATAATATTTTTCTTTATTATCTAAGAATTCTATTTTAAATTCTCCTAGTATTTCTATTTTAAAATTTTTAAAACCATATTTTAAAATAGCGTTATAAAAAACAGAACAATTTTTATATCCATTTCCATTATTTTTCGCCCTTTCTTTTAAAGACTTTGTAGTCTGTCCTATATAATTCTTATTAGAAGGACTAATATATCTATAAATAAAGCCGTGTCCTTGTTTTGGTTTTCTGATAAAATCTTTCATATTTACAAATCCCTTTAGTATTTAAAATATTTTTGCTGCTGATTGTCCTATAAGGAGTTCCCAGCAATTAAGCAATTTTTACAACCGCATTTGAATTTTTGTTTACGGTTGGTTCTCCATCAGCTTCAAGCGTAATAGAAACTTCACTACCAAGCTTAGCCTGTGGAATAACAAACTGGAAGTGCTGGTCTTCACCAGTGTCCTTAGAGCGAGCGTAAGTATCACCAACAACCTTGTAAGTGCCGGGGAACTTGTCAGCAGAAATTTCAATAGTATTACCAAGACTGTTGTCACCATAGGCTACAGAACGAGTCCATTTTAAGTATACTTCTCCCTCAGCAATTGGCGTACCGTCTTGATACGGGTCCATGGTTGCTAAGTCAATATACACTGCCTGTGGTGTATTATCTCCTTCAGAAGGAACGCCTACACTGTTGCCTGCCGGAACGATGAAAGAGCGTTCAGCAATACACTTTTCAGTTCTATCAATCTTATGTGTGTCCTTAACACCCTTTAAGAAGTTTACGCCGCCACTACCAAGCATAGCACTCATGGAAGCTGGACTATAAAGAGCATCTTGTAGTGTTAAAGTAATTTCCTTGCCAAAGTCCCAAATAATTAGCTGACTATTACCTCTGCCACCAGTAGCAGCTGTATTATCAGCCGTCTGCTCTAATGTAGAAATCTTTAGAGTATCTAAGAATAGAACTGGAACATAACGTAGAACTTGCTTTTCAATCTTACGTAGTCTTAAACGCTTAATGGAACAAGTAGCTTCAAAAGTTTCATCTTCAACGGTAATGTCTACTGTATGAATTAAACCATTATGAACTAATGTTTCACACTGAGCATTAGTTGGATAACCGTTTTCATTTATCATCCAAGCAACCTTTTCAACATCTTTAGCACCGTGTCTATTTACTACAAAAATTAAGCCCTTCTTACCAATAACAACAAGAGCAAGATATTCTACACCAGCAAAAATCTTGTCCTGATAGAACAAATGATTGCCCTTCTTATCTTCAAATTCAAATACACCGCTCTTATCAGTAGAAAGTCGCTTAAAGTTCTTGTTATGTAATAGATAAATATAAGCACCTGCGGCGGTATCTACCATACCATCTACACGAACATAAATTGCTCTATTGGATTGATTACCTTCGGCATTTACCTTTAAGTCCTTACCAACTACAGAATCCTGATAAGAAATTTCTGTTAAAGCATCAAGAACTTTGCTAAGAGCATAAGTGGATTTAATATCTTCGCCATCAGTGTCTTGTAGTTTATTGCCACCTACAGTATAATTATATTTATTAGAAGCCGTATCTTCATCAGACTTACCAACAGCTGGGTCAGCATCAGATTTTACTTTATAACCACCGAAAATAGAATTAATGCCCTTTAAAGCACTTTCTTCGCTGGCATCAAGAACTTTCTTCTTTTGCTTCAAAGCATCAATAGCATCATTAATACTATAATGTTCATCATCGCCCCACATTACAGCATTAGCAATAGCCATATCAGCACCCTTATTTGCTTTAGCAAACTTTAGATAAGTATCAGTAGTAGAGAATGGTGTCATACTCCAAGAGCCATCATATTCACGAGTTGCTGTAGAACCTAAAAATGCTGGCTTATAATAACCCATTTCATCTTCAACAATTAGTTCAGCATAATCAGCATATCTTACATCATAAGCCTTAGCGGTATAAGAAGTATTTAAGCCTTCAATAGCTTCAAGAACATCGTCCTTATCATAAGAGAACTGAGATACCTTGCCCGGCAAGCTACATACAACAACCTTTTCAGTAGAATTAGGAGCAGCCGCAAAATCATCAGTGAATTCCAAATCACCAAAAATAGTATCAGCATCACTAAACTGATAACGAACACCAGTCTTAGTAATTAAATTCTGATTCTTAGCGAAAAGCATTAGAATCTGTTCAATATAAGAGTATTCGTGAGTGCCCGGATACTTCTTAGCATCTGGTGTATCACCAGCAGTCATTCCTGTAGCACCTTCGGTCGTATTAGTATACTTTACATTAAAAACAGCCTTATAAGTATACTCATAAACTGTTTTTGTGCTAGATAGTCCATCAGCAACTTCCTTTTCTACTGGTTCGCCATAAGCTACAATAGATACAAATATGCCAGCTGGGGTATAACCCACGATTTTAGATTGGCTAACGATGGTCTTTTCTACTGTATCTACCATAGTAATACGAGTAGCTTTCTGAACATCTTCGTCTGTATATTCAATAGTTTTTAAAGCTTCTTTATTATCTTGCTGCTTAGTAAAAATACGAGTTTCAACTACGTCAAAACTGTCATCACAATCATAATTTGCTCCACTTAGAATATCAGCATTTTCAAAGACATATGCTTCAAAGCCTTCTTCATCACCTTTACCATCTGTCATAGGATAAACGGTTTTTAAACTTAAAGCCCCTTTTAGGATAGAAGACGCTAAAATCTTTCTCTGAGATTCATAAGTTTCTTGCTTCTTTTCAATACGGTAAAAAGTTACGTCAGCAACTTCTTTGATGCCATATTTATCAAAAAGATTCTGAACTTTGTTCATCTTAAAACCTCCTTTTATTCATCTTTTTTGTTGAGACTTTCGCCCCAATATTTTGTTTTAAGTTTTTGAGAATCTGCTCCGGCACAAAGCATTTGAATATCTTGTTGCCACTTTTCTTTTAGCTGGTGTCGCTCCAGCAACACATAAAAAGAATAAACACTGCAGTTTCTCCAATCTATATGAAAAGTTTCTGCTATTCCCAATAAATCACAAGTAGATAAACCAGTTCCATTTTTTTGTTGCTGCTTTTTCTTTACAGCATCTCTCATTTCTCTTTTTAAACGGAATTTTTTAGCAATTGGCGATTCATTTTCAGGTGGCGGCTCTTCAATCGGGCGGCGATTTTGAATTCTTAATATGTCTTGAAAATCAGAAAAATTTTTTTCTGTTATTAACCGCTTTTTAGAAAAATCATTGCCAATTAACACGGCATTAATTTTAGGAAGCAATAAAACTTCTTCTTTTATAAAAGTAGTGAAAGCATTTTGTAAATCCAATAAAAATGAATCAGATAATTTAGCACTTTGTAATAAATAGGATAATGTTGTTATTTCAGACAAATCTACTTCTATCTTTGCTTTTTCCTCAATCATCTTAGCAATTTCCGCTTCAGTAAGCAATAATAAATTTAGGTATCCTTTATATTTGTCTGACCCCATCTTTATAATTTCTTCCATTTTTAATGGATAGACTTCACAAACATTAGAAAGTTGACTTGGAAAACAAGCATAAGACTGTTCTTTAATAACTTCAATATCATTAAGAGAAAGCATAAATTCTAAACTCCATAACAAAATTTCCCATTTCTTCTGTTAGTGTGCTAAAATTAAAACCAATATATTTAATTTCTCCCAATCCATTTAATCTTTTATCTTGTAAGCTTTTTCTAACTTCGCTCATAATTTTGTAAGGTCGCAAGTCCTCACCTGTTATTAACCACTGTTGAAATGGACAATAGATACTAACAATAAACGTCATAACTTCATTATCAGAATTGCTTTCACTTAGTTCTCCATCCGTATATAATAAAACTAACTTTGTATCAGATAGTTGTTCATCTCGTCCTAATAGCGGCACAACTCTTACATTTTTATTTAATAGTCGCATTCCATTAATTTCATCTTTATTGTTTAAGGGGTCTAAATTGGTATTCACTAATAGCTTGCATAAATCTTGATTATTAAGAATTTTTTTGGCAATCTTAACTAAATTTTTGCCATGTTCTTGCCCATATTTAACTTTAGAATCCAATTACATCACCACCATTTAAACATTATTCAAAAAGAAATTAGTATCTTTTCCGACTTCAATATTTTCAGAAGAACGAGGCTCAATATCTCTTTTAAGTTTTTCGCCAATAGTAATATAAGCAACATTATCAATACTAATATCATCTATACCTTCTATTTGAAAGCCCTTATTCTTATATTCAAAATAGATTTCTTTCTTTAAAAAATCAAAGCGTTGCGTAATAACCTTTGTGTCTCTATTTGGCTCACGATAGCCATTACTTTGTATTCCATAATTATACAAATCTTTTACTACTGCTGCTGAACTATTTACGAATTTTACAGGAATAGAATAGAGAGTATCTCCATATTCATTGGTAAAATTGATAATAGAATCTAGACAAATTAGCTTATAGCAAAAATAACCTTTAGCAATTTTATCTTCACAAAATAAAACCAGCCAAATTTTATCATACTCAATATCTTTAATACGCTGATAAATTCTTAAAATATCACCTGTATTAAATCTATCAGTCTTTGTAGAAACCAAAAGATTTGAAATTTCTTGACTTTCATTCCATTTGTTTGGTTGCAAAGAACATAGAATGTCTGCTTCATCTAAATTTTTTTGATAAATATTAGCTTGCCATTGTGATTGCTGCAAAAAAAGTTTATCAAATTCTTTTTCTTTTCTGGTTAAAACTCTTTCTTGCCGTGTGTGTCCATCTATATTCATTCTTTTTAAATATACTTCTTTAAAATAATCCATTAGACATCAATCCTATCGAATAGATTCATACATTCAAAAATCGTTTTTCTATAATACTTAAAAGATAAATAACGACACGCCGCCAATTTACTATAAAGCAAATAAAAGTTAATTGTCTTTTGTTCTTCTTTATATCCCTCAAGTTCAATTAAAATAGTATCCAAGAACTTCTCCCATTGTCCGCCTTTCTCACGTTCTCTTAATAAGCCATATAAACGGCTTTTCATTTTATCAATATAAGCTTGCTTTACATCATTTAATTCCAAGACTTTCCACCACTGCCAGCTAATTTTTTAAAATCAAAAGGTTTTCTACCAATAGAACGATAGTATCTAGCTTCACTTTTTCTTGCTTCATCTTTAATTTGCTCTCTTAAAGAAATAAAAGTCTTTAGTAAATTTGCTTGTGAGAAATCACTTTCTTCATATTGTGTCTTAATATTCTCCCATGAATCAATCGTTCTTTTAAGCCATTCTTGTTTCATAAAGCAAGCCAAAACTTCAATTTCGGCATTTCCAAGAAATTCATCTTTAAAGCATTCTTTTTCTTCGTCAATTTCTAAGCCGCATCTTGGAAATTTAAAATAAGGGATGGCGGATTCAAGGAATGAACGCCAATCTTTAGTAAACCATTCTAAATCTTCTTCTGAATAGCAATTTGCCCAATCATCCTCATTCACTTTACATAAAAAAGCGTTATACACGTCTCTTAGCGTCTTCATCTTCTCTCACCTTACGGTTTTTTTCTTCTCTTTCTAAATCTCTCTTAGTAGCAATAGACTTCATAATATCCGTTCCGGTCAATTCTTTTAGATAAGAACATTTATTAACATCAACAATTTCGTTTTCTAAAGCATAATTGACAATTCTATTAATCTGGTCAAGAGTATATTTCTTAATTTCGGTCTTAAAAACAGAATAAGGAACATCTTTTAGTAAGTTTTCAATCTGCTTATCAGATAAAACAATAATATTTTCTGGCTCTTTAGCTCCATAAGGTTCTAGACCTAAATCAATCTTATCCTGCAAGTCATTAATATAAAGAATACCACGGTCAATCATATTACGAAAACCTTCATCCCATAAAAGCTGTTCTACAACATCATAAGGTAGTGGAATAGTTTGTCCTTTCTTTGTCCATTTTCTATTGACTCCATATTCAGGCTTAATTACACCAACAGTCTTATTAACCATGTTCTGTAATTGAACTAATCTTGTATTGCTTTCCATTATTAAATTCCTCCTTTAAACTCAAAAAAAGATGGATGAGCTTTTAAGCCCGCCCATCTTTTCTCATCTTATAATATTGTTTTATCTTATTCTACTGGATACTTAGTAGGATAATTTTCTGTATTAGCTAGTGTGGTATTTTCATATACGCACCAGTTATGATTAGTTAGAATAGCTACACCAAAACGTGTATATGCTTCAATTTCAAAGCTTCTATCTCTATGCTGCCAATCATCTACCTGAGTATTGCCTTCAAATACTACCTTCACTACCTTTTCGCCACCAGTTGGGAACACATAAGCCATAGCTGGATTAATCTGAGTAGTGGTATTTGTTTCATCAGTGTAAGACTGTGGTAGCTGGATGATTGGAGTTCCTCTAAAGGATGTAATATAACCAGTTCGAGCAATATCATCAATATCCTTTGGAGAATATACCGGAGTAGCACCAGCATAACCCGGAGTTCCCTTAAAGATTGGTTGACCAATTGCATCAGGCCCCATTTCAGCAATAAATTCTGGAGCAGCAAAGATTACAGCACCGCCACCATAAGCTCTTGCCACTGAAATCAAAGAAGCCATTGCATTAGCATCCCAACCAGCACCAACATAAACATTCTTAGTTGGACGGTCTTCAGCGTTTACAGAAGCAATTAGAGCCTTCTGAACTTCGCCCATTAGAGCTTCTTGAATTCCTTCAAGTAGAATATCAGTAGATTCAGAGATGTCTTCATCACCAGTTAAATATCTTTCAAAGTCAATATAAGCCGCACCACCAATAGCGTGTCCACCAACTTCAAAAGTATCCTTATCTAGTCTGAAAGATTCATAAGCACCAGAAAGACCTACTTCAGTAATAAACTGCTTAGCCCGCTGGCGACCTCTCTTTCTTACGAACAGTGCCTTTTGACCAAGTGCTACGGTCTTAATTTCAGCAAAAGTCCCCATAATCTGTTCTACATAACGTGGTAGAATTTCATCATAAGCCTCCTGCAGAATTTCAAAAAGGTCTAATTTATTTCTACGATAGGAATTATAATCATAACAAAGATTATGAATTTCATTATGTAGTGCTTCTTTTACGTCATTATTAGAAAACTTAGTTGGATTTGGACTAGTGCCATAATAAGAGCATACAACTAAGTCCTTAATTGCTTTAATATCAGTTGCCATTATTTCTTCTACCTCCTTTACCTAAAATTACGCAGTCGGTTCATTAATGAACTGGAACATGAAAGACTTTGTGCCATCAGCATTTGTGTAAGCCTTTACAACCTGTGCGTATACATGACCTAGTGCATTTGCGACACCAGCACCAATGGTTAGTTTACCATGAGAACCTTCTACAACATAAGCGTAAACCGCATCACCCTTATCTACAGCAGCCTTTACATCATTATACATAATATCACTATCAAAATTCGTATTAGCTGTCTTAAAGAGCGTAGTATTAGTTGTATCCCAAGCAACAGAATTGGTAGTAATTCTCATACCCGGTTCTACATAGCCAAGTCTTGGATAGAATTCGTTACAAATCATGCAGAAATTTCTACGACCCGGAGTAAACTGATTATAAATCTTTTCAGTAGAATAATTAATGCCCATTGGATAGCCCTTATCAGATAGTGCCTTGGTTGGAATCGTTACGATTTTCTTAACCTTATCTACCATGTAGAAAGAACCATTTTCACCATAAATCTTGCCAGTAGTTGCTTCTGTATCAGTCATTGGAAAATGAGAAGCAAACTTTTCTGGGTCTAAAGCACACTGTGCTTCAATCATGCCAGCTCTTGTAAACCAAACCTGATTTGGTTCAATCTGGCCAAAACCATGACAGTCGAAAAATTTAATTGCCATTACTTATTACCCCCATTCTTATATTTATCTAATAATCTTTCAATACCCGATTCTGCTTTATTGTCTACATTAACTTTGTAGATTAAATCTGATTCATCCTTTTTCTTAGAGAAAAAAGTGGTAGAACTATTGTCGTAAGCAGTAGCACAGACTTCCTTCTTAAAATCGTCTACAGTAAACTTATCCATCTTACCCTTTAGTTCATCAATAAGAGAATCATTTAGATATTCAGAAAACTTATCAAGAATTTCTTCTTTCTTAGTATTTTCAATATTGGACTTAAATTCTGAAAGTTCAGAAATCTGCCCATTTAAAAGTGTCTTTTCATTTTCAAACTCTACAATATTGGTTTTTAGGTTTGCGATTTCAGCGTCCTTTTCATCTAATTTCTTCTGAAAGTCTGCTAAAGCGTCCTTATCATCATCTGTAGAAGTTCCCTTTGCTTTTTCTAACTGAGATTTTAAGGTGACAATTTCATCCTTTAGGACGGTCATTTCCTTAGGGTCAACAGACTCACCTAAAGTAAAATTGCCTTGTTCATCCTTTTCAATCTTATTATAATGAAGACCATCCTTATTTACATAAGAAACTACGTCATTATCTAAACTAAAAATTACAGAATCAAATGTTTCACTTTTTTCCGTTTCGTAATTTGGATTAAGCATAGCAAAAATAGCAGAAAAGTTCTCCGCTTCTACGCCGAATAAATTTGTATTCACTGGTTTTTTCACCCCTACCTTATTATCATTGTTATCTTTTTTACTAAAGCTTTTAATTGTGTCAATTAATTCTTTAGCATCATTATATAAGCTAAAAAATGCCGCTCCTTCAAAACACGGTTCAGTCATATCACCTAAAACTTGTAATCCTAGTAAACAGCCATCCTCAAAATTAAAATAAGGGTCGCCGTCCTCCCAAATATTCCACTGACCTTTTAAAGTGCCGCTATAAATTTCCATAGATTGAGATTTGCCAGAAATAATTTTAGCTTCTGGATATAAAGCAGTATAAACAATAACGTCACAGCATGCGTATTCACGTTCTACGCCGTCTTCATCTAAATGCTTTTCCCAAGCAAAATTAGGATTTTCTGGAACAATTCCATAAATCTTTCCATCTGAATTTTTCCAACCATGGTCTGTATAATCTACATCATCTTTATCAAAAATTCCTTTAATTGGAACATATGGTAAAGAAGCAATAAGTTTATTAGCAAATTCTTCTGATATAAAAGTACGATTTCTATTAAGTCCTTTATAAAAAATGCGGACTCTACATTTAGACGTTATATCATTTACTTTTGTCATATCGCCATAAAGACTAATATCAAGTTTGTTTGGAATCTTCTTCTTGTCCACTGTCAGTATTCACCTCTTCTTCTTTATTTTTATCTTCTGTAGAATCTTTACCGTTTTCTTCAATTGGTTCTCCTGCTTTTTTGCCAGACTGTGTGTAAGAAGATTGTAATGGTTTTAGCACTTCATCGAGTTCTAATAAATCATTTTCAAGCGTCTTTAAGTCGGCAAGATTAGTCTGGTCTACACCAGTAGAAAGAATAGGTGTTAAGAAACTATAGCCGAATGCTGCCAATTCTTTTGCTCTAGAAGTATAATCAGCACTATTGTAATAACTAATGGGCAAAATCAATAGCTTAAATTTCACTTTAGCATTACTAAACTTGTAATTCATAAGAGCAGTAAAAAAGTTAGCATAACGGTTTCCTAAAATCATGGTCATAGCTAAGTCATTATTTAAAGAATAGTTAATTCCTGCTTCTGTTGTCGCACAAAAAAGTTCTTTTGATATACCAGCAGATTCATAGATAAGATTTTGGACATCTTCGACTTCGGTTTTTTCATCGCTATCACCACTTAAATCTAATAAGTCAATTTTATTATAACTTGTCACGACATCCACATCTGGATTATCTCTTAGCATATCAACAACACCTTGATGCATAACTTCTGCTTCATCTGGTTCAAAAACCAATTCAGTTCCATTTACACCTACTTGTTGTGTTAGAATTCTTTTTAAAGCTTGTAAATTCCGTTTTTTGTCAATGTCCTTATAGTCGTCCAAATCATCTAACAATGGGATTAAATCTAAAAAGAATGGTCTTTCATCAAAATAACAAAAATAAATACCCATTTCAGCAGGAAGGAAAATCCATCTATCTTTTCCTTTATGTTTATAATTGTAATAACCTTTTTGAACTACTTTAGGGTAAGTTTCAAGAATCTCTTTTCTTAATGCTTCATCTCTAATAGTGTCGAAAAAAGCCATATTAAATTCTACAATATCAACATCATGAGAGTTTTTAAAGCGACTGCGGCAATAGTCAAAAGGTAAATCTTGAATTGCTACGAAATCGCCATCTTCATGAATCAGTCCATAATAAGCACCTTTTACCAAAATATCTTTACTAAATAATGTACATTTTCTCTCTATTTGAAAAGAAGTACAAAAATCAGAAGCATTATAATAGGCTTGAGAAATTTTTTTATTAGAAATTTTATCTCTTGGGTTTTTAATGTGCGGCACAAGTACCCAAGAATAAGTTAAAAAAGTCGCATAGTGTAAGATAATTCTTTTATAAAGACCAGAAGTAGCAAAAAAGAATTCGCTCAATTTCGCTCGTTCAATTGGGTCGCCGCATTCCACAATTCTTTTAATCTCTTCTTTAGAATACATTGGATTCCTTTCTCTATAAGATTTAGCATCAGAACGAACGTAAGCCGCCTTAGAAGTAGCAATCATGTCTTTTAATGCTTTCTTAAATTGCAATATTCTTTGGTCTTTTAGTTCTTGTGTATTTATATATCTCACCCCCTTGCCTTAGTGGTAAAAACAAGTCGCCGCCCTAAGCCACGATTTTGTCTCTTACTAATAAAGTCATTTTCAAGTGTTTGAACTCTATAAATTCCCATTTCCAAAGCGGAAAATTTATCTTTTGTCATTCTTTTATTAATTTGTTCTACTACAATTTGATTATTATTTCCTGTTGGTTTTTGTTTTAAGTTCATAATTTCATCCAAAAGAATAGTTGTTAGTTCGTGTGGCAACAATCTTTTATTTCTTTCCTCAGGTGACATTTTAGCCCCACGCCGAGTAGACATTAATTTTGTCTTTGCTACTGATTCCGGAATCAAAAAGTTAAGCAAACCAGAATAAACTTTAGAATAAAGAATAGAATGCATTTGGCTATTAAGGTCTAAATTTGCTTTAATTCCATACAGAATTTTGCTAGCTTCTTTGGGCTGCAAGTTTCTATATTCATCTCTGTTTGAAAACCCATATGCTGGATAAGTTTTTCCTGTAGTAACATCAAAAGATTCTTTAATCATGCTATCTGCGAAGGATACACCTATGCCATTTATATCTATTACTACTTCTTTCGGACAAAATAGTTCAATTAATTTTTTTAATTCAATAACTTGTTTATCAAAAACCTTTTCACTTTCTGTTTTTCCTAATACAAACAAGTTTACCAAATTTACTTTCCATGGAGTATCTCTTCTTGGAAAAACTTTAAGAATTGTTGCTACTGTTTGACATTTTAATCTGGCAATATCCACCGAAATCACGTAAAAAGATTCAATGTCATCTCTAAATTTAGCATGAGATTCAGGATTAACCAAATGGCGGCAACTCAATAATTTCTCATAGTCAAACCACGCATCATTAGATGAACCCACAAATCTACTCATATATTCTTTAGCAAAACCCAATTCATTAAAAGTTCCAGATAATTTTAATTCCGTCAAAAAATCTTTGGAAAGTAATCCTGCCGAAACAGGAACTCTGAAATCGAATCCCCAACAAAAAGTTTTAGCCGGATTTATAATAGAATCTTCAAAAAATTCAACTGTTTTGTCATAACAATAGGTATTTTTATCAGAAGCAGAAGAAATCCAGAACTGAACTTGTTGTGGCTCATATTCATTATAATCTTGATTTTTCATTGGTCTATCAACATTTAATAAAGGTAGAATAATTTCATTTATATCCTCTGCTTTGTGGTCTATAAAATACCCTCGGTTTCCCGATATTTATTAGGGGATTAGACTTTATCATTATTGCTAAAGCAATATCACCTGTAAAGTCGTTGAACTTTATACCTAAAAAGGCATCTTAGCTGCGGATTATCCAATTTTTAAACTTTTTACTATACTAAGCTAATTAGACTTACCATTATATTATTACTAATATAATTTAGTATTTAAAACTCTAAGGACGTTCCCGCAATTTAAGTGATTTTAATACCGCAACCATTTATCATTAAAACTTTGAGGTAATTCTTTTTTAGAATACTCTTTTAAATTCCACTCATTATATTTTTTTATACCAATTTCTATTATTTCTTTCTTGTTTAATTTCTTAAAATTATCCCACGCTGTTTTTACCTTACCACTTTTATTTTTTAAACCATTATACAAAAAGGATTTATCCTTTTTAAAATAAAGAGACAATACTTTATCTATTCCCCTACTATATGACGAAGAAATACAAAAACAATAAAAATATTCCTTTTCAGTTAAATGATTAGGAACTCTTCTTGAATCTGGTTCTTTATTTTCTGGTATATTAAATATTTTTCTAAAAGATTTTTGTATATTTTCTTTCTCAATTTTTGTTAATTCTAATGATTTAATATAATAATCAACATAAGAAACTCCTCTTAATACAGCACTAACGGTTGAAGAGTCTATTTTTAAATAATTTGCAATCTTTTGAGTATATCCTCTCCATAAACAACCATAATAAATAAAACAAAAATCCTTATAAGATAACTTCGCATTTACAACCGGAAAAACTTCTCCTCCCAAAGTTAAATTATACCCATTCCAATAGGAGTTTTCAATTTCTATAGTTTTTATTTCCAAATCATTAAGTTCTTTTCTATTTGAAATTTCATATTCTTTATAATAAAAAGAGAAATTATCTTCTCCATAAAGTAAAAAATCTTTTTGTAATACTTTATTATGATGCTTTTTATTCTTTAATTGATTATAATGAGCGTTTTTTCTTCTGTTAATATTTATGGTTTGTCCTACATAAACTTTACCATTAATATTATTAATAATTTTATAAATATATCCTATCATTATTTTACCTCATATATTTTACGGTATTCATCAAGAATGCCACAATTCGCTCTATTCCCTCTTGTGGAATTAAGAGGTGTTAAAATATCTAAAATAGAAGTATTTCTAAAAATCAAAGTATAATAATCATTCGATTTTTTCTCAATCAAAACTTCTTTCTTCAAGAGCGGCAATAGCTCGAAAATCTGTTGTATTTTAGCAGAAGCAATCTTAACTGACTGCTGCTTACCCGGACTACACATAAACTGGTGGCTGCCGGGTCTGAAAACAGAAATTAAAATTAAGGCAAGCACACAAATGAACGATTTTCCGGCAGCACGAGGAGCAATAGTATCAACACGTCCATGCCGCAAACATGCTCGTAAAAAAGCACGTTGAAAAAGTTTAAGAGAAAATTTAGAACTTCTTGGGGTTATTAAATCCACGACATTGTATTTAACAAGAATCGCTAGTTCTTGCCCTTATGGCTTATAATTTCTTATAAGAGTAGACTATATTATTTTCAATTTTCTTTCAATTCGCTTGAATTTTACTGTATTCATAGTCGTTGAACCTATTAGTTGATTAATTCCCTAATTCGGATGCTGATTACCCATTGTTAAAAATATGAATTTCTCCTTATTTTCATCTCTTTACTTGTTTCCGCTTTCGCTCCTTCATAAAACTATTGTGGCAAAAGAGCTTTAGGGCTTCCCAGCAATTTTAAATTTTTTCATAGCTTTTATCACTATGCTCCTCGTTCGAAGAGGTCTGGATAATTAATCCAGTGTTCTAACCATTTCGTATAAAGTTCATAATTTTCTTCAATTCTTTTTTTTGTCATTAAACTGCCTTTTTCAACTTCTACTCCGTCAATAATAAATTTCTTTTTCGCTACCTTTGCTAATGTTGAACAAGTGTTTTCTATTTGTTCAACGGTAAACATTCAAATCTTTCACCTCTTAATAATCAATATTAAATTCTTCATTATCTTCTTCGGCAAAATTGCGGCAATCGGCAATAAATTCTTTTTCGTCAAAATTTTGTCCACTGAGTTCTGCGGCAACTTTAAGTGATTCAATTCTTTCTCTAATTTCTTCACCGATGCCGCTTTCATTTACATACATATAACGAGCATAAGCTTTTGTGCTTTGTATCAAAGTATCAACTTCATCTCTTTTTATATCAGTGTAATACTTCGGCTTAAAGCCCAAAACTTCAGCATAGCTCATTAAATCACTAACGCCCTCAAACTCGTCTTCTGATTTAATCAACTTAGGACTCAAATTCGCAATTTCAATTAAATCATTATATGCCTTTAAGTCCTTAGAAATATCGTCACCAGCACGAATTTTTTCTTCCAGAATCAAGCTATAGCGGCACAATTTTAATGCTTGGTCTTCATTTAGAACGCCGACCACGTTAGAAGATTCAAGCATCCCTTTATGCAAATGTTCCAAATAGTCCAATTGCTTTTCATCATATTGTTCGCCCCACTTTTGTCTAAGCTGCTTAACCATTCTTTGTTGTGTTTCCGGCAGCACTCTTTCAACTTTATCGGCATCTTTAAGCCGCAAATACAAGTCATTATACTCTTGCCATTCCAAAGTCTCATATTCTTTTTGTCGAAAAAGACTACAATAGCAACTAAAAGCATCTTTACCCTTAGCGGCAGCAATCTTTTCCCATTCTTCTGGCACAAAAGGAATATTAATAATCTGACAAATTTTATTAACGCTGTTCCACGATGGGTCGGCGGCAATAATGCTGTTCACGCAATCACGGCATACAGGCATGCTATCGCCAAGCAGCAAATTGTGGTTAAGAGCAATGTAGTTGGCAGGCGTTTTGTCTTGTCCACAACGTAAGCAAATTTTTCCCATAGTTAATCACCTTTTAACTCCAAACCTTTTTCAATGAGTTCCGCCAATTTGTCTTTTTGCTTTAGCTCTTTGTTGGTTGCCGCCACATCACGTGCCATAGATAAAAGTAGCCGTTGTCGCTTCTTTTCTTGTTGATTGTAAGAATCCAAAATTTCAACCATAAAATCCTCAAAATTGTCATTTTCCTTTACGCCCAAAAGTCTGGCAAAACCAATCAAATCTGTAAGCTGAAAATCATCCCTCATTATTTGAAACAATTTTTCCCAATTCTTTTTCATGTCTACGTGCCTCCCTCTCACATTTTTTACATCTAGAATTTAAGCCATCCGGCAACTTGGATTTACGTGAGAATTGACGTGGGTCTCTTAACAATTCTCTGCCGCAAGATGAACAAATTTTCCATGCCTTATCATAATCCTTACATAAAAACTCATCATAATTTAAATTGGCGGCGGCGGCAATCTTGTTTGTAATGCGTCCCCAAATAGTAGAAATATAATTTTCTTGATGATGAATACCCATTTGCTTTTCTACAGTGGCGGCAATCTCTTTAATTGATTTACCTTTTTTCTTTTCTTCGACAATGAGTAATTGTTCTGGTGTTAGCTTTGCGGCGCTAATATAAAAATCCAAAGTCCAAAGCAAATTGTGAATGAGGGAATCCGGCATTTCAGCTACAAAAGCTTTTAAGTCATAATACGCCAAAATTAACTCATAAATATGAAAAGGCTCTAAAAAACTAAAATAAAGTTTTTTGGGGTCGGGCATTGCTTTTGCTTCTCTTGTTGAATCGGTTCTTGGAAACTTAAAAGCTGTGTCGTCTTCTGTTCTCATTACACCTCTTGGATACACAGGGAAACCTACGTGTGTCGCCGCTTCCCAATCAAAATATTGTAAACGATTTGGCGTAGATGTTCGGCGGTCGCCCAAAAGTAAGTATTGCTGTTGTCGCAATGAAATTAGCTGATGATTTAGCAAATACTTTTGTCTTCTAGTAAGAGAATCGCCATGCTCCTTTAAGTAATCAGAAAACTTTTTAATTGTTTCTTGTAGTTCAGCCAAACCTTTCACATTTTTTAAGTCCTTTTCGGTAATTTGCGGCTTTGGCTTTTTGTATGGTGTTAGTGGCTTTAGTGTTGCTTCGTTAAAACCGGGCGTTTCCATTAAAGCTTCTAGTGATTCTGGTTTCTTTTTAGACCACGTATTAAATTTAGTCTTAATTTCTACTTCTTTGCGGTCTACTGAAGAAGTGCCGTCTTCATCTTTTCCATATAAAATAAAATCAGCGATTTGTTCTAATTCTTTTCTTGATAATTTATCGAGTGGTAAATTTTTAATTGATTCGCATCTATCTTTTGAATAATAAATGCCGAAATCAAGATAGTAATTCACACACATCACCTCCTATAATAATAGTATAACATTTGGGATAAAGTAGTGTCAAATTTGGTCCTAATTTTAAAAATCACTTCTGGGAATTTATTGCTAGGTCCCGCCGAAAATTGGATTTATTCCACTTTTTGCCAGAAACAGACCCCCCCCTCTTTTCGTCATTTTGCATAAAGCATTGTAAACCTTTTTGTGCAAAACGTAAAATTCTATTTTTTTTGAAAAAAATGCTTGACATTTTGCGGTGCATCGTTTATAATAAATAATGTCAACAGGACGTGGAACGGTTAACAAAACACCGCAACAAAAACGAAAGAAACAAATGTGAAAAATTTGTAAATTTCAAAAATCCTATTGACAAAAAGAAAAAAGTATGATACAATAGAAAAAAGAGGTGATAGAAAACCCCAAAAAAAACAAATGTGAAAAATTTGTAAATTTAAAAAATAGGGGTTGACAAAAAGAAAAAAGTATGATACAATAAAAACATGGAAAGGCGGTGAAAAAAAATGCGTGGTACAATAACATTGATAGACACCAACGGCAAAAAATATAGTTTTTACGCTGCAAAAATGGAATGTTTAGGCGGTGAAAAAAATGATTACTATTATAAGCCAGAAATCGGATTTTTCCGGTTTTTGGAAAAAACAGCAATCAATAACACTGCTAAAATTGACGTTATAGCAAACGCCAAAACTGTAGCAAGCTGCATGGTGAATTCACGCATAGGCGGAAAGAGTAATTATGTAGTAGCTCTGTCCACACCAGACGGGAAAACTATCGAAGAATACCTATTCAATAGGGATAATCCTATTCCTACGGATTGGTTATCGTTCGATACCGTAAAGCAAGAGTTCTTTTTACGGGCTTCGTCTACCAACTACGCTACACTTGTAGCAAGCGGAAGAAAACCTGTCAGAAGCTACACTATAGCTGACTTTACAAGAATGTCAGCAGAGGTGCTATCTGTCGCCAAAAATGGTGACTATGATAGAATACCGCAGAATATGGGACACGTCTTGGAAGTCCTACACTGCAAAGGCACAACCATAGCCGAAAAATTATCGGCATGGTGCTTAAAAGACGCTACTGCAAAATATGATGGGCAACTATCGTATTATACAGAGGACGGAAAAAGACACTGTCTAACTGTCGATTTCAAATGTGCTGTATCTGTAGCTATGGCAGATACAACCAAAAAGAAAAAAGCCTATGGAAACACTCATGGTATAAAGTATACCTGTTTCATGCCTACGTTTTTACTAGGTTAAAACTATAATAACGCTGTCCTATCGGCATAACGGGGAGAAAGTGAGATTTACTATGTTCAACAATACAGACACCGCAACCGCAAAAACAAATCTTTCCAACGTAGCACGTTATTTCACGGCACACAAGCACGATGATAACGAATTCCTGTTTGCTGTCCAATATGTCGTAGAGATTCTGAAACACAACGCTGACGGGCTAACCGAAAGAACCTTTCAGCGGTGCTGGAACAATATGCTGGAAGTCATTCATCGCAATATCATGAACAGAGGGGAAAAAATGGTCAATTCTCTGATTCATATTCTGACAGTTGAAAATAAGGACAGATTCACGCCCGAAGAGATTCGGGATATAGTAGAACACGGTGCTTACCTCGATACATTCAGTATCGGCGGAACGCTCTTGGGTGTAACCGCCATGGAAATGAGATTCTGGTATGACAGAAAGGAAGTTTCTCTGAAGTTCGCATAAAGCACCAACCGCATACAAGCAAGCAAATTCCCACGGGTGGAATGGCTACCCGTGGGATACACAGAAAGGAAGTACTTATTATGTTTAAATATGACTATTCATATTTATCAGTTCTTACCATCATTAAGGATGCAGCTGATAATACCATCGTTAAAACTGCTGCACTCGTTGCTCTTATTGACAGTTATGCCAACAAAGAAGCTGAACGGATTCTGATAACCAATTTCTCAGACTCAGTAGCCGAAGAGAAGCAGTTGAACTTCTTGGAACATAAACTGCTTAACCTGTTTGACGCTCTAAAATTTGAGCAGTTCAAAAAAGAGAACGGGACTACTTTCAGATTCGGAACATTTTTTGACAGTGATGGCGACCCTATATTCACTATTCAAGGGTCAGAATTCTATACCGAAGAGGGCGAGAGATACAAGGAACTTTCAGAAGTTCCAATGGGCGTTGTATGCTCGTGGTGGTTCAATGAATATCCACATAGCTTTTTCATCAAAATGCCACACCCACGGACGGGGAAACCAGTTGTAGTTCCGTGTGATGATGTTATGCCGAAAATCAACGACTAAAATCAAATAAACCAGTTGCCACGGATGGTATAATATATACGTCCGTGGGGCTGATTTACAACCGCCCACAATGGGCAGAAAGTGAGAATTTACCATGAATTATTATACACAACTGCTTCTTGAAAACATTGACAACAGAGCCGACAAACTCTTGAAAACCGGATATGAAAACGGCTGGAGCATAGACCACTTTATATTTGAATTCGGAATGTTTCAGCGAAAAATTGAAACCATGATGACGGCAGCTTTAGGGCAAGACGTATTCTGTTTTTATGGTACGCTGTTTTTAAGTGGTGGAAAGCCTATTCACACCATGAAACACATTTCTTATAGTTCCCCGTGTATCACGTTTATTGATGAATGGCATGACTACAGCGAAATTCCAGTAGGACGGCATTTCTCAACGGTTTTCGGTGATGTGGTAGTTAGCCAGCATTCCGTTAAAACATTCTAAAACATAGACCGCATACCATAGCAAGAAAATGTTGTGGTGTGCGGTTTCTTTTTTTGGGTTGTAGCGGTCCCGCCAATCAATCCAAAATATTAAAATTCTGTGAATCAATTATTACGGTCCGGTGAATTTTCGTAACTCAATTTTTTCGATTTCGTAACAGAATGTTCACAATTTCATAATTAAAAATTTTTGATTTCGTAACTCAATTTTTTCGATTTCGTAAATTTTAGTTCATCGTTTTTTTATGTTATAATTTTGTTAATTTTTTGTTCATAATTTATTCATAAAATTTTAATATTTTGTTAATTTTTTGTTCATAATTTATTCATAAAAATTTAATATTTTGTTCATACGCATTTTTTAACGGTCCAGCCGGAACACAAGGGGAGGGTCAAGACACACCTATGGTCTTTTCTTAGTCTATTATTATGTTTTATATAATATTTATATAGTGGTTCAAAAAAGCTGGAAAATGACTTTCAAAAAGCTGGAAAAAAAGAGCTGCGATTTCTCACAGCCCTTGAACATTTTATTTTACTAAAAAATATGGAATACTGATTTCTTCACCGCATTCATCACACTTTAAGTAAACTCTAACATCTGAACCCTTGCCTTCGTAGTTTACAACATTTACAATTTCAAAATGTCCACCATCAATAGCGTGGATTCCATGATTGTATTCTTTCACGTCCCTATATTTAACATTATAATAATAAACAATAGGTAAAACAACAGAGCCTATAATGGCAATAGCGATTAAAAACCATAAGCCAAATGTTTTTATCTTTTCTAACATGATTATCTCCTCTTTCAGTAATAAAGATTTGTTCTTATAGATTGCGTTAAGTCTATCAAATTTCCACCATCATTTCATAAACAATGACTTTATCTTTACCGTCATTCCGTTCAATGTAGAACTCTTGCCCGACCAGCATCTCAATTTCACAATAGTCTACTTTTTTATAAAACGGAACAGTTTTCAAAAGATATACGACTTGCCCGTTGCCAATTTCATTTAGAGTGTTGATTGCCCTGTAAAGTGTAGGCAAGTCATTGTTTTCTTTTAGATAATCAAACAACGATTTCTCAACGATTTCCAAAGCGGCTTTCAAAACAGTTTCAAGCATTTCTTTTTTCATAATCAATACCTCTTTCTCCACCGTTTTTTATTGAGCGGTGGTTCTCTTTATCTTATGTTATTATTATAGCATAAGCCGCAAAAAATGTAAATAGATTTTTTGTTAATAACTATGAACAATTTGTTAATTCTAAAAGTTCCATGATTTCAAGGTCCGAGCCGCCGCATTACTTTATTTTTTAATGCCTTATAGTATAAATTATTTGAGTTGGCGGCAACTACTTAACAAATTATTTACTTTTGTTCTCATAAAAATTTTTTCTGATTTCACAGATATTTAATTTTTATACGTTATAATAGATGATAGAAAGAGAAAAAAAAGAAAAGAAAAGCAACTGAAACTATTCTTAAAAAGGGAGATAAACAACCATGAAAAAATTTATTCTTATCATTCGGGCTATTGCCAAACTTGTATTCGTATTAGCTATGTTGACTTTAGTCATCTATGTAGCTGCTTGTATCATTAACATTTGGCTACACAATTCAACAGATTATACTTATGCTGATTGGAACTATTTGGTTAAGATACTTAAAGAATATTTTTATAACTAAAGTATTGAGAGAACAGGCAGTTGGGAGGACTACTTGTTCTCTCTTGTCAATTTTATTGGTCCTGAACTGGGAGATTTAGAACCACATAACATTGCTTTTGATAATACCTTTGGGAATAAGTATTATCTTTATTGTAGTTATATTATAACATAAAATTTTTATTGTGTCAACTTTTGTTTTCTATGAGAATTTGGAACTTGATTATTTTAAGTGTGTCAAATTTTTATATCCCCATTCCGGCATTTTATTTAGACCCCTATAAAAGAATAAGAGCCGGCTTGAAATAAACCGACCCCTATTTTTCAGTTTCCATCGACCCCGCATAAAGTTACAAATTCACCACATTTTGAACATTCAAAAGTATAATAACCTCCATATCTTCCGCTCGTGTCTTTGTAAATCCACTTGCCCCCGTCAATAGAGTGAATACCATTGTTATAAACTTGAGCGTCTTTCTTTTGCTGATATATCGCTCCTGCCACACACAAAGTGACGATGATGATAAAAGTGATTATATAAGATAGAATAAAAGTAGATGTTTTCATTTGATTTTCCCTTCTCTCAATAAGAATGTGAATAAGAATATGAATAAGGGTAAATATAAGGATAAACGTGTCTTGTACTATGTTCACTATGCCCACCAAAAAGACAGCCGAACAAAAGTAGAAGAAATCCTGTTATAATGCAAGCGATAGCCGCTGGTGTGTCAACAGTGATTACAGCAGCAATCATCGAAATAGCAAAAGATAAAAGAAGAATCAAAAAGATAACTAATAATATCGTATTCATTTTAATTTCCTTTCTTAATAAATAAACGCCATAATTATACATACTAAAGTACAGATTGCCCAAAGCACATCTAAAACGGTTATCCCTACGCAACAAGCTTTAAATTTAATATCCAAATCGAAAATGCCTACAAAAAAATTTAAAGGTATAAGAACTAGTGAAAAAAATAGATATGTTTGAATAAATAATGTCATTTAACTTCCCTTTCTATAATTGGCGGTACTACTGAAATATAGCACCGCCTTATTCTGTTTTACTTATTCTCCTTTCAGTTCAGATAACAAAGCAGCAAGCAATTCTTGTTTCATATCGGTAGGCAAACTACTTAACATACTTTTTAATTTCCGCCGTTGTTTTCCCTTTTCTACGGCTTGCTTTCTTTCCCGATAAGCCTCCCATTCTTTCACGTGGGCTTCACCATTGTAGGCATGACAATAAATTGAAGACGGCGATACTTTTTTATCATGATAATCAAAACCATCGGAAGAATAGCCAGTAGTATCTTTCATTCTAATAGAAATTTGAGCATAGAACGGAATATCGTCACCATTCTTCTTTGTTGTTCCACACTTAATGACAAAAGTTGTGTTATTACACTTGCCAACATATCTTTCGCCATAAGAATCAGCAATAATTTTTTCAATTTCTGGCATACCCTTTTGATTTCTCCAGTTCATAACATTCGGATTCATAAAGTTCTCCAATCTCTGTTTTAATGACTTTATCAGCTGTCCTTATTACTCTTTTATTATACCACGATTTGTAGATTTTGTCAAGTAAACTTTTTGTTAACGAATGAAACGAAATACTACTTCTTTGCCACACTTGCGACATTTGAAATGAACATTGTATTTGAAATCGACATGAGAAAATTTGAAAACATCACCACAAAAGCAACGTCCATCGTTAAAATCTTCTATTGCTTTATCTTTGTGAATCCAATAGAGTACCAAACGAACAACGCTGTAAATAGTAATAATAGCCAAGCAAATGATTATGCTCATTTTTTAACACCTCTTTTCTTTAGCTTGTGTTATTATTATAGCATAGTTGACGGCGAATGTTAATAGATTTTTTGTAAATGTTTTGTGAACTGTTTGGATTGGAACGGTCCCGGTTATTCGTTATCAATAATTTCTTCAAATCCCTCTCGATTAGTATCTTCAATTTGTCTTAAAATTGGTTCTTCTCCGTCAACATAATATTCAGTAGGCATAGCTAATGACATTTGGTTGACACAAAAACAATTATATTCGATTCCCTTATATAATCTTTGTTCCACCTTAAAATCCATCAAACCGCTGCCTTTGAAAATTGAAAGCATTTGTCTATAATCATCATAAGTATCTCTACCTTTTCTTTTTGTAAAAGTATTCATAACTTGAGATAAAGTAAATTCACAATATGAATCTTTCTCCCAACATTTATACAAAAGACTATATACACTAATTAAATGCCCGCCACATTTAAATCTTTTCTGTTGCCGCAATAAAAATTTAATAACATCAATATGTAGAGCAACATAACTATATGGAATAAATAATTTATAATAAATTTCTTTACCTTTTTCATCTCTACCTATTTCAATATAACCTTTTTCTTCTAAAATCTTAATTGAACTTCTCCATGTGTTTGCTGAAAGTCCTAAATCTTTACAAACATTATTTAAAACATAACTATTTTTGTAAGTATAATAATGCTGTTCCGCTTTATTAGCATTCCATTTAGAAATAGAAACTAAATAGGAATATACCAAATATTGCTTTGGGGTTAGTTTCGCCCGTTGTCTTTTCTTCATGTCTAATGCTTCAAAATATCTATCTTTATTCTTTGCCATTTCTATCACTCTCCATTAAAAACGCAATTTTGCACCTATAAAACTCAAAAATGCGACTCGTAAAACGCAATTTTGCACCCGTAAAACGCAAAAATGTGACCCGTAAAACGCAAAAATGTGACACTGTTATATATTATGTTATATAGTATCGTTCCAGCTAAAAAAATAAAACTACGGCGGAACACCAAAAAGAAAAGATATTTTAAACACTTCTTAAAAATTTTTATTCTAAAAGTCTCATGGAAGAACAATTATATTATACTACTATTTAATTATAATAACAATTATTCATAAAATATGAAATCGGGAATTTTCAATAGTGTTATTAATAACTTTTATTAGAATCCAGCATCTAATAGGTCCCGGAAAAGAGGGAATTTTATCTGATGAAAACTAAAATGAAAGTTTGTCATGTCGGAGATGAAAGTTTGTCAGGTCGGGCATTCTAAAACGGTCCCGTTATGACTTAATGGACTTCAAAATTTTATAATCGTCTTTACTAATTCCAACAGCATTCAATTCATCAACTTCATTATAAAATTCTTGTAATGTATAAGCACTATCTGGTAGCACATTCACTAAAGTATATTTTACATAGCCGCCATTGACTGTTGTGATTGTTTGTGATTTTAATTCAATAAGTCCCCAACCTTGTAATAAAGATAAATAAATGTCAATATAGCCATAATAACTTGTATCTCTAATATTATGTCCTAGTAAATCTACAATTTCTTTTCTAACAAAAAACTTTTCTTTGCCGTCTTGCTTATGTAGTTTAAAATATTTTGAAAGAATAAGGTAAGTTCTTAATAAATCAATGCCAACGTATTTTCTAAAGTGTAATAAATAATCAATAGTCTTAATATTTGTTTCAGCATAGATTGGTGGCGAAGGAATATAGTAATAATGGTCCTCCTTTCCTAAAGTATAGATTAAACTATATTCTTGTAATCTTTCTATTGCTTTATAAAAGGTTGGTCGGCTAATATTTAACATTTTGGATACATTTGAAATATTTATGTTCTTTTTGTCAACATATCTGTGGTCTTCTTTACTTGCCATGTCCCACAATGAAATAGATACCAAATAATAATACACAGACCAATATTTGTCTGTAATTTTTGAGTAGTTTATTTCATTGCGACTATCGTTTGCTAATGTTCTAATCTTTTTTGACATAAAATCACCTTGTTATAATTTATTTAGAGAATTGCTCTCTATTTTATATGTAAAAAAATAATATTATATTTACAAAAATATCAGAAGTGTAAAATCCAGAATAATGGGGTGTAAATTTCAGAATAACGGTTTGTAAAAATTAGAATAATGGAATGTAAAATTTAGAATAATGGATTGTAAAAACGAGTATACTATTTATCTAATAATATTTATCTATCGAAGAGCAAATGGAAGATTTTTTAAATTTTTATCTGATGAAAACTAAAATGAAAGTTTGTCAGGTCGGGCATTCTAAAACGGTCCTGTGCCACAAGCAAAAGGACAATAGCTTTTCAACTACTGTCCTTCTGTTTTCTTTTAGTTCCAATAGTTCACAAACTCCCAACCAAATTTTTGTGGCACAATTTCATAGCGTTCATCATCATGACTATCAACCCATTCACAAGCAGCTTGAAAATCGTTGAAACAAATTGCCGTTCTGGTTTTGTTGTATGAACCATTATCACAATTGAATTGAACTGCATAGAAATCACCCTCTTCATAGAACTTTTCAATTTCAATTGTTGTATCTCTAACAATGCCTGTTTTATAAAGTTTGTTAATGTTATCAAAAATGAAATCAAAATAGTTCGTAAAGTCAATATGAAGTGCTGTTGCCATTTCATTGTAAATAGAAAACGGAACAAAAGCATACCAGTTTTTATCTGCTGACCGGAAAACTGAATGACCATTCAATACAATTTCTACACCGCTAACTTTTACAATTCTGTTCATGATAAAATACCTTTCTGGTTTTGAGAACTTTTCCTTGTTCTTTAGTATGTTATTATTATAGCACAAGTTGACATCAATAGCAATTGAATTTTTATGAACATTTGTGAATAAACTTTTAATTATTGCGGCTAATGAAACTATGGTCCCGGCAAGCCTCTTAACAATAAAATTTCTTTTTAATTCGCCCGAACCCCATGATAGGGGTTTCTCAACCCCTATCTACCCCCTTAGGGCGTGAAATTACGCCCTAAGAACCTGAATTTCTCGGCAGCTAACGCTGGCGAGTTCATTGCTACGCTTTTTTCTTTTTATTTATTTTTCTTTTTTATTATTGTTAAAATATTGACTTATAGTATAGAAATATTGTATAATATTTTATAGGGGTTAGGGGTTAGTTAATTAGCTTTTAGAAAATAATATTTAATATATATAACAATATAAATAATAAAAAGAAAAGAAAATATAAAAGAAAAGAAAGGTCCGCATTAGCGGCGATTCATAAACAGTTTACATTTCTTTTAGAAAAAAATAATTACTTTTAATTCTTGATGTGGTATAATAAATATAGAAATTAAAGAGAACCATTACTACTGAAAGAAAAATAAAAAAAAGAAAGTTGGTAGACTATCATGGAAAAAACTTTTGTAAGAACAAATGAATATTTTATGGAATTTAATTCCTATTTAGAGGACTTGCAGAACGAAGCGAAAAACCTATCTTTAAAGCAATCAGAACTAGACAAAAAACAGCAAAAGATTCTACATTGGATTGAAGCAAATGGCGAGTTGACAATAGAAGAGAAAGCTGAACAATATGATAAACTTTATAATATAAGAACAGAGAGAAGAAAAGTAAAAAAATTCTCTTCTGCAGGTTCAGCGAATTCTCCAAAGAATTAAAACAAAGCCATTGCCGCCAACAACCGAAATGAAATATAATTTTGACTAAAAGAATAAAGAGGGCTTGCCGCAAGTCCTCTGTTCTATTATCTCACAAAGGTCCGACCACTATTCACAAAAATTTAACAAGAAAATAATTGACAATAGAAAAAAGATGTGGTATAATAAATATAGAAAATGAAAGAAAGGTCGTAAAGCTATGAAAAATTTTTCGTTTGAAAAGAACAAAAACATTTACATTATTCGATATAAAGAATGGGAACTTTATGTTGATATTGAAAAAGAAATTATAATCAATAATAAAACGGGAGAAATTATTGATTATGAAACTATGAGAACAACGATATTTGAAGATTTAATTGAAGCGTGTGATAAAAAACAATTTCTTAGTTTTATTTCTTCTATTACAAAAACAATGATGAAAGAAATTCAAACTTCTATGGAAATCAATATTCTTCAAATTATTGGTTCTCAAAAAGAAAAAAAATTTTTCTTTTCTAAAATGCGTAAAAAGGATAAACTTTATTCTTTAGCAATTTCTAATCCAAATTTAAATATTTCTCTTGATTATAGTGGTGACATTCCAGAGGGATTCGTAGACTTTTGTCTAAAGAATGATATAACAGTTAATATTAATAGTTATAATTCTTTTCAGTTAAGTAAAAAAAATAAAGATTATCCAGAAGATGTTAGACTATTGGTAGCACAATTTGATAAAATGATAGATAATAGTGAATTACCAAAAGAATACATCATAAAAATTTTAAGATGTTATAAAAACAGCCTTTTAAAGTATGGTGAATATGCTATTGATGGTTGTTATAAACTTTCTAATACATTTAATGGTGTAGCCAAGTATCCAGAATTAATTAAGCTAATAGATAATCAATCTTCTTTTGCTTTAGTAGCAAAAGCCGTATCAAAAAATTACAAATTATTAAAAGACAAAGAGCAACAAGAGCAAATTGAAAAAAGTCAAAAAAGAATTAAAGAATTAGAAGCTTTGACTTATAAAGACTATTGTTTTATTGTGCCGACAACGCTAAAAGAACTAATAGATGAAGGTGAACAACAACACAATTGTGTAGGGTTTTATTACAATGATTTCATGAGTGTAGGAAATGTCTTTATTTATTTTATTAGAAAAAAGAATGAACCAGAAAAAAGTTATATTACTTGTCGTTTCGATATGTATACTAAAGAAACAGTAGAAGCAAGATACAAATTTAATGACGAAGTGTCTAAAGAGGAAGATAAAAAAGCGATTCTCAAATCAAGTGAGTTTATTAAAAAAATTATAGAAACAGAAGAAGTTAAGAATGATAAAAGAGTGACAGCTAAAATGATAGCAGCAGATGATTTACCAGTAGATGAAATATTGGCAACTTGGACTTTTTAATTTTAAAAAATAGTAGGGCTTTCAGAAATGGAAGTCCTATTGCTTTACAAAACTATGGTCCCGGCATCTCAATTTGCAATTATTTCATAGTTCTTTTAGAAAAACATAATTATTTTTGAAACTTGATGTGCTATAATAGAAACATAGTAAGACAGCTGATAAAGTCGTTAACACAGAGAATTGGAGAAAAGCTTATGGCTAAAGTGAAGATTATGAAAAAAGAATTGGTTTGGGATGTGTTTTGCTCCGCTGATGGCTCAAAGATTGGAACAACTAAAAGATACATATATAATTATCCTTTCGAGGAAAAACTTTTAAAAAAAATGTATTCTATTGTTTCTTTTTATTATGAGTATTCTTATGATGAGTTTTGTAAACAAATATCTCATTTTTTCACTACTGTAGGAATTAATGGAATTTATAAATCAATTAAAGAATTCTATAAAGATGTATTAGAAGAAAAAGATTATATGTTTTATGCTGTATCTCACGAAGAATGGGATATGATAGAAGTAGAAGCTGATTATTTTTCAATTCAAGAGATTGATTACACTAATGAATCTTGTTTTACAGTAGCCGAATTTAAAGACTATGATTCTGCTATAAAATATTGTCGTGAAAACAATGTGGATATAAATAACATTGTGCCACAAGAATGGGGAGAATATGAACGTATAATTGATTAATGATGTTCATAGACAGTTTACATTTCTTTTAGAAAATATCTGTTTACTTCTTGAGAAAAGTGCATTATAATATAATTACAGTAAAGGAAAGGAGCGGTTGAAATGGAAAATTCAATTGCCGTGGCATTAGTTCTATATCGTTGTGGGAGAGTTTCAAAAGCTGAAATTTTAGATTTACTTTTGGAATGTAAACGATTAGAACATGAACACAAAGAAAAGTCTGCTATCTATGGTAGTTATGTTAAATATCTAAAGAACGCTTTAAAAGATGGAAAGGAGAACTAACCATGATTAGATTTTCTACTGTTATTTATTTCTCTTGCTTTAAGTATAATGGACGGCTCTATATTAAAACAGGTGAAACGACTGCAAGAGATGTGATTACAAAAGAAACGATTCAGATTCAGAAAGAAGAATATGTTTACATTTTTTAAGGAGGAAAGAGAAATGCCGATTATTTATTTAATGATTGGAGTTCCAGCTTCTGGAAAGACTACATGGGCAAAAGAAAAGCTAAAAGAATTGGATAATGCTATTTATATTGGCTCTGATTCTATTAGACTGGAACTATGGGGAAATGAACAAGACCAACAACACAACAGAGAAACTTTTCAAGAAGTGTTTAATCGAATAGCAAAAGCAGCAAAAGAAAAAAAGAACATTATTTATGACGCTACAAATATTAGCCGGAAAGAGAAAGAGAATATACTAAAGCTGTTGACTAATGATTATACAAAAATTGGTGTAAAAATGTCCACACCAATTAAAGATTGCTACAAAAGAAACTTGAAAAGAAATAGAACAGTGCCAGAAAAAGTCATTGGCAAGATGGAAGTTAGAATGACTTATGACATGGATTTGTTTGATGATTATTTGATTGTTTATTAAAAGGGGAAAAGAGTATGACATACGAGGTTTATAATATTAAAACTGGTGAATACATAACGTCAACAGAGTATAATAATAATTATTTAGATGATTTTCTTACATTACAAGTTGTTTATGTGAAGTATTGTTATTTAAAAGATGATGCTATTTTTAAAATGTATGATTACACACATAAGTATTTAACTGATACAACAATTCAATTTTTTTGTGAGAAACTTCATATCTTTTTTTCAAAATGCGAAAAGGTATCTATCCAAAGAGAAAAAATGTTAGATATAATGAAAGAATCTTCTGATAGCCCTTATTATGGATTCTATTTAGTTCCAAAAAAAAACGTGGTAGACGCTGATTATTATTTAGTTGAATACAACGATTTAAAAATAGCGTTTTCAGATTATAAATCTGCTATGGAATATTGTAATAAAAATAATATGAATGTTAATAATATCATCTTAAAAAGATGGAGGAGATAAAAATGACTTATAAAATTTTTAATGTCGAAACCGATATGTATATTGGAACTACAAATAATAATAATAGAGATGCTTCTAAAGAATGCTGCTTTGAGAATGGTATTCTTTACAGGATGTATGAAATGGCAAAGGATTCATTAGACAATGTAAGTTTTTCTAATTTTTGTAAACATTGTTCTGAATACTATACTATTATTGATGATGATGATAATTGGAAAGACAAGGTTGAAGCATTTAAATCCGTTCTGAAAACAAAGAACGCATACTCCAATTTTTATAGTTATTTTTACTTGATTCCACAAAAGAAAAAAGCAGCTGATTTTTATATGATTGATATTGCTGATAATAACGCTCGTTTTCCTATCCCCATTGCTTTCTTTAAAACTTACCAAGAAGCAAAAGAATTTGTAAAGGATTTTAAAGGTGATTTAAAGTTGAGTTTAAGTGATATTAAAGAAAAAGAATGGACACAAGTTTGATAAGAGGGGCTATTGATTTAGCCCCTTTACTTTATTGTCATTACGGTCCCGGACACATTCATAAACAGTTTACATTTCTTTTAGAAAAAAATAATTACTTTTAATTCTTGATGTGGTATAATAGAAACATGATAAGAGAGGTGATAAACTCTTAAAAACACAGAAAAGGAAAAATGTTATGAAAAAGGTAGTTATTTCTGTAGTTCTCGCTGTTCTTATTACTTATGTAATTCTGTTAGTTCCTGCTGCTTTAATTTATTGGCTGGTTTCTTTGATTTTGGGAATTGATTTTTTGTGGAAGAATACTTTCATTATCGCTGGAATTTTTACAGTTATACGGATATTTTTCTCAAGCAAAAAATAAAAATTTTAAAATTTGTTAAGATTTTATCTATTGAATTTTTGGGCAACCTGTAGTATAATATAAGAATAGTAAAGAGAAAAAAGTCGGAACTGATAAGCTTATTAAAGCAGAGAATAGGAGAAATTTATGGCTAAAATAAAGATTATGAAGAAAGAATTGGTTTGGGATGTGTTTTGCACCGCCAATGATTCAAAAATTGGAACTGCAAATAGTGGGTATAACTTTAATGAAGAACTTTTAAAAAAAATGTATTCTATTGCTTCCATTTATTATGATTATACCTATGAAGAATTTGCAGACTGTTTTCATTCCTTTGTAGCTTTAGTAGGAAAATATGATAATTATTGTGATTATCGCTCTTTAGAAGAATTAAAAGCTTATCGTGCTTTTTCGCCCAAAGATGTTTTCTTTTATGCTGTAGCACGTAATAAATGGAATATGATAGAGGTAGAAGCCGATTATTTTTCAATTCAAGACATTAATGATTATGATAGACCTTTCACAAAAGCTACTTATCAAGATTATGATTCTGCTATAAAATATTGTCGTGAAAACAATGTGGATATAAACAACATTGTGCCCCAAAAATGGGGAACATATGAATTTTTATTAGGTTAAAAAAATTGGGGAACTACATTAGTTCCCCTTTTCTTTTAGTTTTACTATGGTCCCGGCGGATAAAAAAAGAGCGATAGGAGAACCTACCGCCCATTGCTTTAATTTTCTTTTTTAATAAAAACTGAAAAAGTTTGTTTTAAATGCCAGACGATAGTCTTTTTACCATTAAAGAATTCATATAAAACCGCCCCATTTTCCATATATCCACAACATCTTAACTCTTTTCTTGAAATTCCTCCTGCTCCGGCTATATAAAATTTTTCTCCAATCTTTAATTGAGTAGCTTGCTTTTCTATCAAATGAATTCTTTCCTTTGGTTCATCCCATCCCATATACTTGTGATAACAAATAGCAAAAGCAATGTAAATATCTGGCTTGTCTTTTGGATGCTTCTTTGACATTACAATTTTTCTGGTTTTTTCATTATAAAGGCAATAAACATCTTCTGACAGGTTAGCAAATATCCAATCTTCTGGAAGCCGCTTTCTATAAAGCCGTTTTCCATATTCATGAAGGTTGTCTACATAAAAATATTTCTTTTCCATAGTTAAATACCTCTTTCTTTTGGTTCTTCTTGAAAATATTTACCGAAATATTGCGGAATAATTCTCATCAATTCATATTTGTTCAAATCATTATCACAATATTCTAACGCCTGCTCTAATGTTTTAAAACTATTGTCGTTCTGCCAGTTTCCATAACTATTTTCCCATTGAACAAGATAATAGTCAGCGTTCTCTGGGTAGGTAATTTCTACCACTTCTGAACAAAAGTCGATGAAGTTTTTTTCATCTTTAAAATAGCAATAAGTCCCATCTGAATCATCTTCAAACTGCTCCAAAAAGTTAGTACAAAAATCATAAGTAGAAAAACCATCGCTTTCTAATTCCTTTCCAGTGATAGCATTATAAATTTCGCTATAAACGCTAAAAGGAACAGATTGCCGAATCTCTGAATCCAGAAGAATAGAACTGCTGTTTACTGTCGGCATTTTGAAAATTAGTTTGTGTGTTTTTGGGTTGAAAAAACGAATAAACTCAACCGTTTTTGTTTTCTTTACCATCGGTTTTACCGCCTTTCCTTAACTTTCTATAATTATTATAGCACAGGTCACCGCTAAAATCTACTACATTTCTTGAAAGTATTTTTAACAATTTGTTAAGAGCATCATTTTATGGTCCCGGCATATTCTATTAAAAATTTGTCAATAAAAAGTTTACTTGACTTTTTGGGTAATTCATGCTATAATAAATATAGAAATTAAAAAGAAAGTAGGTTTTACTATGGATTTTGTGAACTTCAAAAAGCAGAAAGAAAAGCTTTATTTCTATACCGAAAGACCCGATATTTATTGTGTGGCTGATTTGAATAAAGGAACTGTATATGATAGTCTTTTAGATGAAACATTTTATGATTTTACTGTTTTACAAAAGTATATTCATATAGATGATGATGCTGATGATTATCAAAACTATCATAAAGACCTTTTATCACAAATAAAAGGTGTTATTCACTTTCGTTATTTGCTATGGTGGTGCAGAAGAGAAGAATCTATTTTAGCGTCTTTAAGACGTTTGGAATCAGCAATTTCTATTTGTTATGAAAACAATCTTGAATGCTATTTAAGTAGTAGAATAGAATCACATATTCCAACGGGTTTTGTTAACTGGTTAAAAGAAAAAAGAGAAATATTTTCACATGAAAATATGATTAATTTTCTTTTAGAAAAACAAATAAAAGAAAGTTTTTCTATTGAATGGTATCCTTATATTGCTTTAATTTTAAACAGTCTTATTATGAGTCCTACCAATATTATCAACTTTTTAAAAACTGAATGTGGAAAAACTTATTTGAAAATTGTTAAAAAGACTTTAATAAATAGTTTTTGCTGCTATCGTAGTGTCGTGCCTGATTACGATACATTTTGTTTTTTAATGGATAATCCAGAAGAAGGGCTAAAACTTTTAGATACTAACAGAAGTATAGAAAGAAATTTAGAAATAATAAGAGAATATCGAGATAAAAAAGAAAAAGAAATATTTATTAAAAACTTAACAAAGATTAACTTTATAAACCAATTCACTAAAGGAAACTATATTGTAGTAGTTCCGCAAAAGCTTGATGATTTAATAGACGAAGGTAAGCAACAAAATAATTGCGTTGGTAGTTTTTACAATGATAATATTATTTGTGGTAGAGATTATATTTATTTTATCAGAAGAAAAGACAACCCTAAAAAATCAGTAGCAACCGCACGTTATAACGTAAGCGTTGGAAAAACAATTGAACTGAAAGAAAAAAATAACAAAGAACCCCATGAGCAATTCTGGACTTTCGCAAAAGAAATAGATGAACTAATTAACAACTATCTTAAATAAAAAATTATTAGACCTTTCAGAAATGAGAGGTCTATTTTTTTTAATAATAAAACTTAGGTCCGAGGCGGCATAAAAAGAAGGGATAGGCTATTTCTAACCTATCCCCATTTTCTTTATACCTTTTCTACCTCTGTACCTACACTAAAGGTAGCATACTTGCCTTCATAACCAATCATTTCAGCATTTACATAATTTCCATACTTTGTATATCCCAAAAATCTAAACTTATGCCCACAATACATAAAAGTATCAAATGTTTCAAGTGCTTCAATCTTTACCTTTGGCTTCTTCTTTTCTTCTGGCAAATCCCAACCCTTCATTCTGTGATAAGCATAAGTAAAGCCAATGTTAAAATCAAACTCATCATCCTTATGACAGTGAGCAGCCCACGAAAGTCCACGTTCAGTGTCTACAATCATAACCGTTCCAGCAGGCGAATTTACAAGCAACCCCCATCGTTCAGAGCCTTGAAACATGGATACGTTTTCAGCAACACACTTTTCGCAATAGTCATTCAAATTCTTTACATAATAAGCCATAAATAAAATCTCCTTTTTAAATAAGTTGTGGTTAAGAGCGTTTCCCTTAACTCTATTATTATTATAACACGTTTTTGCTGATTTGTCAAGTAAACATTCTATGAACAATATCACATTTTCTATCAATTCCTTTCCTTAACTTTCTATAATAATTATACCACAGGTCGCCGCCAAAATCTACTATATAATAAGAAATGTTTTTTAACTTTTTGTTAAAGATACAGAACATAGGTCCGCAGCCTGCAATTCATAGACAATTTACAATTATTTAAAGAAATATCTGTTTACTTTGTGGGGATAGTGTGCTATAATTACTATAGTAAATTAAAGAAAAGAGGAAATCTCAATGGAAACAAAAATCGTGTTTGATTTAGATGGCACACTATACAACCTGTATGGCGATGATTATATGAACGCTATTGAAAGAATTGAGCGTGAAGAAGTGGGTATGTTTTCGAAAGAAGAAATGCTTATGGTTGAACGCAAATCTTTTGATACTATCATTAACAAGCTTTTGGGAATTGGTGTAAAATTCGCCGTTTCAACGTGGTTGCCGAAAAATGTTAGTGATGATTATTTAAAAATTTGTTATCAAGAGAAAATGGAATGGATTAAAAAGAATCTGCCGTTTATCTCTGAAATTGCTATTGTGAACTTTGGAACGCCTAAATTTTCAACAATAGAAAGAACTGATGAAATGTGGCTGTTCGATGATAATAACAATGTGTGCCGACAATTCAAAGAAGATGGTGGTGGAATTTTTCAGAAAAATGGTAAAATTGTTTCTAAAGTGTCTGCGGTTCAAGTAAATTTCAGAGGGAAAAGAAATGTAGTCTATCATTTAGAACAAATTTACAAAGCTAAAACAGGCTTTAAAGGCTTTATCTAATAGGAGGAAATATGAAATTTTTTAATCTTTCAGAAGAACAAACTATTGATTTAAGTGAACTCGATTTTGTTGATGAAATGTTAAATGGTGATGTTTGGAATTGTATTGAAGAGGATTCTCAAAAGCTAACTAATTTTTTTACCATGGCGAACAAATTAGCAAAAGCAAAAACTGATTTAGCCGACTTTATTTCAAATAATGATATTTTGAATGGACTTTTGGCTAAAGAACCATTTACTACTTTTAACAATCAATTCTGGCTGTGTTCAGACCTAAAAGAAGAATTGGTTAGTGAAGTAGAATACTTGAAAGAGTACTGTTAAAATGTGGCGGTGAGTTGTTGTGACTTGCCGCCAATTCATTTAGAATTTAATGGTCCCGGCAGCTGTTCATAAAATGTTTACTTGACAAATTGAAAAAAGTATGCTATAATATAAGAGTAGTAAAGAGAACCACACTCAATCAAATGTGGAGAAAAGGAGTTTTTATTATGAGATTTTTTGACCACACTGAAAACACAATTGTAAATTTGAATGCTGATGATTTTGCAGACTATATGCTTTCTGATTTTCATGTTATGGAATGTATGGTTGATAATTTGTCGGCTGTATGTGATTATTTTGATAAAGTAGCAAAATTTAACAAAAAGTCTTTAATGATTCCAGATAGCTTGTATTTGGATATGATGATTGATATTTCTGATGGGCAGCAATTTTGTTTTGATGAAGACGGTTTTGAATTTTTTGAATACTAAAAACATGGCGGTAAGTTGTTATGACTTGCCGTCTTTTCTTTTACAGCTATTGGTCCGCAATTCTGTTATGGAAATTTTTGGCGGCACATTTTAATGAATTATTCATGATTCTTTTAGAAAAACATAATTACTTTTGATTCTGGATATGTTATAATAAATACAGAAATTAAGAAAGCTGTTAGACAGCGGAAAGAGGAATTAAAATGAACATTTTGACCATGAGAAAGAACAAGGGAACTATTGAAGTTAAGACAGACCGCCGACTTTATGTTATCGACTTTTTGAATGACAAGATTTTGTCTAATGGTAAAGAAATTAAAAAGTTGCCGTCTGATGTAACACAATTTTATTTTACGTGCTGTCAGCATCCAAAGGCTTATGACAAAGAAACAGTATTACTCGCTCTTTTAGTTCATTCTGTAAACGATAATTTTAAAAACTATCGTGAAGCAGAAAGTTTCATCTCTATCGCTATACAGAATTTAGATTTAGAATATCGTGTAGATTTAATAGATATGTGTAATTTTAAATTAACAAAAGACTATTTAGAGTGGTGTAGAGAACATGAAGAACCTGTTTGTTTGAGAACCATAGATGAGCATCGTCAAGAAAAATTAGAAGATTCTATTCCAAAAGATTTAAAACCATATTATGCTATGATGAAAATTAATGATGTAAAACTGGATGATGTAGATAAAGAAACGCTTTTTAAGTTATTGAAAATTATAAAATATACCGTCTATCATTTAAGAGTAGATGAAGCGTTAGAAGATATTGAAAATATGGGCGAATTGGTAAATATATTAACAACAGACGAAAACAAAAAGTTATTGAACACTAATCGTACTGTATATCAAAACTATAGAATTATTGAACAGCAAAAATTTATTGGTAATAAAGCTTTTGAAAGCACTTTGAAAAAATTAAGTTTTTTGAATGGAGAATGTTTTGATGATTATATTGTAGTAGTTCCACGAAATGTCATGGATTTAGCTGATGAAGGTATTCAGCAAAATAATTGTGTAGGATATTTTTACAATGATAGTATAAAAGATGGTGACAATTGTATCTTCTTTTTAAGAAAGAAAGATAAACCGGAAAAGAGTTATATTACTTGTCGTTATCGTATAGACAGCAAAGAAGTAGAAGAAGCAAGATATAAAAACAATCGAGAGATAAATAGTACTGATGTAGAAATTGTTAACCGTATTAATGACTTTATTAACGATAATCTTTAAGAAAAAAGCATTCGGGAATTGAAAGATTCCCGTTTGTTTTTTTCTTGCGAAAGGTCTTGACCAACAGTCCTAATATCAACGGTCCCGGCGGATAAAAAAAAGAGGGTTTAACTCCTCTCTTTTTCATATTTTTCTTTTAGTATTCTCCACGGCTGGCGGCAATCCCATACTAATTTCTTTTTAGTCTTAAAGGCTTTCAAAAGAATAGATAATTCAATTTTAGAATCTTCTAAAGCAGTATGTTCTTCTATGAAATTATTTTCATCAAAAAGGTATCTATAAACAATTTCAGCTTTTGAGATTGGATTACCTTTCTCTGTCAAATAATTGTTCTTCTCGATAAAATTAAAATAATTTCTGGACAATAGTTTGCTAAAGACAATTGCCGACCAAATACATTTGAATGTGATACCTAACTCTTCAACACATTCAGCCCCAAAAAGCTTACTTAACATTCGACTATCAAAAGGGCAATTATAAGCCCAAATATCAGATACTTTATTATCTATAATATCATTTCTTAAAGTATTCAAAATTTCTTGTTTATCCCTTACATAGAAATATTTTTCGGTTTCAAGTATTTCAGAAGCCCCACGAATAACAAGTTCTTTTGCTGGTTCACAATCAATTACATTTTCAATGATAGCAGGCAAATAAGCAAAATTTCGTTCTAAATAAATATTGCCGTTTCTATCAGCAACAACATAACCGATATTATATGGATTATGAGAACTCATGCCTTCTGTATCTAATACAATAATCTTTTTCATGCGGTTTTACCTCTTTCTTTCTTTAAGCTATAGTTCTATTATACGCTTTTAAAATTAACAAGTATACTGGTTTTTGTGAACTTTTTGTTTTTTACGGGTGATAGGTCCGCAACCGCCGTTTCGTCAAAATAGACAAAAAATTGCGGCTATTGTTGAAAACTTTTTGCTTGACATTTTGCCGGATGTGTGCTATAATAATTATAGTGAAAGAGAGAAAGAGAGGTAAAGAAAAGAACGACCACCAACCGAATAGAATTAGAAAGGAATGGTAAAGAGTTCATAAAAAGTTAACTTGACAAATTGAAAAAAGTGTGCTATAATATAAGAGTAGTAAAGAGAATGACAGCTGATAAAGTCGTTAAAACAGAGAAATGGAATTTTTTATGGAAAACATGATTAACTTCACACAGGATGCTTCTACCACCAACAACCAGATGAAAACCGTTATCAAGCAGAAGATGGTTGAGTTCTTTATCGAATCGTTGACAGAAAAATTCGGTGAAGAAAATGTTCATATGTTGCGAACAGGTACTAATAGCTTGACAAATGAAATCGGTTTCAAGGTTTCCTTGACTGATTCAGACGGATTCCCACAAGATGTAGTTGTCACTATTGACCCAAAAATTAAGAACTGGTTTGAAACTGTTCGTTCTAAACAGCCTGTTCCGGCTTTCGATTTTGAAGAAGCTGCTACTGCTTATGACGATTACGTAGTAGCAAAAGAGAACACAAAAGCAGCAAATGCCCGTAAAAAGAAAGAAAAGATTGCTCGTGATATTAAGGAAAGAGCGGAAAGAGCACAGCGAAAAGCAGATGCATTGAAAGAGGATATTCCAGAAGCTGCAGAAGAATAAGATATAAATTTGAATAAACTATTAAGGGATGCCCAGAAATTGGGTGTCCCTATTTTTGTTTTGTATACGGTCCCGGTCGGCGGCGATTCATAGATAGTTTACAATTACTTTAGAAAAACATAATTACTTTTGATTCTGGATATGCTATAATAAATATAGAAATTAAGAAAGCCGATAAGGCGGAAAGAGGAAACTGAAATGAGAATTTTATCTATGGAAAAGAATAAAGGAACTATTGAAATTGAAACTGAAAGAAGATTCTATGTTATCGACTTTTTGAATGACAAGATTTTGTCTAATGGTAAAGAAATTAAAAAGTTATCAAGAGATTTTGTTCAAGCTTGTTATGACTATCATAAATACTCTATCAGTCGTTCGGGTTTTGGAACACAAGAGATTCTATCGAAATTTATTTATTTAAACGAAAATGACTTTAAAGCATATAGGGATGGAGAAGCTTTTCTTTCTATGGCTTTACAGTATCCAGAATTAGATTATAATGAAGCGATGTATCCCTATTTCGCCAATCATAATAAGTTGACAAAAGATTATTTAGAATGGTGTACAAAAGAAGAAGCACCCGTGAATCACAACTCAATGAACAGATACAAGAGCATAAAAGCATATAGTCTTATTCCAAAAGATTTAAAACCGTATTTTGCTATTGTTTTTACACAAATTTCAATAGAATCTTTAGAGCTTTTAAACACTTCAACTTTATTAAAACTTTTAAGAATTGTAAAATACACTACTTTTCATTCAGACAATCCAAAAGCTGTATATAGCAGATTATCTGAACTTATTCGTTACCTTACAATATACAATATTAATGACGAACTACTTGATACAAATAGAACAGTATTTCAGAATTATGAAAATTATCATTTTTATAATATGAAAGAAGAAAAAAATATGTTAAGTCTTAAATTAAAACAATTAAATTTTATGAATGGCAAATGCTTTGACGATTATATTGTAGTAGTTCCGCAAACTTATGAAGATTTAGTAGATGAAAGTAAACAACAGAATAATTGTGTTGGACATTATTATAACGAATCAATTTTAGGAGGTGAAAATCTAATATTGTTCATTAGACATAGCAATAGCCCTAAAAAAAGTTATATTACTTGTCGTTATAATATTAAAAAGCAAGATATTGTAGAATATAGATATAAAAATAATCAAGATGTAAATGGATATGATATGATTATTATCGAAAAAGTTGCTGAAATGATTAGAAATAATTTGAAATAATAAAAGCATTCGGGAATTGAAAGATTCCCGTTTGTTTTAACCATACTACGGTCCCGCCTGCTCTCTAATATTTTCTTAAAAATTTGTCAATAAAAAGTTTACTTGACTTTTTGGGCAAGATGTGTTATAATAATTATAGAAATTAAAGAAAAGAGGTTTTAACTATGTTCTTTTTGACAAGAGTTAAGGGTGTTTATACTTTTGATGATGCTGATAGTAAACGCAAAATGGTTATTGATGTTCCTAAAAAACAAGCTTTAATCAATTTTGAAGATTATGACTTAAATTTTTCGGGCGGTGTCATTTCTCTGTTGACTGAAAACGGAGATATTTGTGCTAATGTGGACACAATTTTACTATATGAATTGTTATCAACAATTTTTAACCCATATTTAACTGAATATGATGTAAAGTGGGAAAAAATTGAATTGATAGACAAAGCTATTTCCTTGAAAGAATTGTATCCAAATTTAAATTTCAACGGACGCATTAGTATTGATTCCGAAATGTTTAACGGTAAATTTATTCAATTCTGTTTAGATGAAAGAGTACCTTTCAGTTCATGTTACTATGGTAAATTCTTAAATCTTGAAAGAATTAAACAGCAAATGCCACAAGACTTGCAAAAAGTATGTTTAAAATATCCAGATATTTTCGGTGACGATGAATCTTTTGCTTTTGAAAAAAAAGACCTTATCAAATTAGCAAGACTTTTGAAAAACAATAGTGAAAAACAAATAAGCAAAGGACAACTTTATAGAATTACTGATTTCTTGAACGAAATGCCGGAATTATGGAAAGAAGTTAAACCACAAGACGATTTTTTCAAAGTATCTAACCGCATTTATAAAATCTATTGTTTAAAAGAAAACGCCAAATCTTTAAAACAAATTGCTAAAAATGAATTACAAATTCTTGAAATAGAAGATATGACAACAGAAAATTATTGTGTCGTTGTTCCTCGTTCTTTAGAAGATTTGATTGTAGAAGGACAACAACAAAATAATTGTGTTGGATACTATTATTGTGATGATATTGCTGCAAATTTTTCTCTAATTTATTTTATCAGACAGAAAAATGATAAATCAAAAAGCGTTTATACTTGTCGATATAGCACATCAATGAATAAAACAGTAGAATTTAGAGGTTTTAATAATTCAGCAATAACAGAAAAAGAAGTCTTATCGTTTTTAAAGAAAATTGATTATAGATTAAGAAGTATTCTTAAAGGCTAAAATAAAGGGGTTTCCGTTTTGGATTCCCTCTTTTCTTTTATCATGCTATTGGTCCTATCAATCCATTTCAATTCAAACGGTCCGCCGCAATAAAAAAAGAGGACAAATATTTGCCCTCTCAATACTTTTAATCTATAAATATTCTGATAGTTGGATTATTTAAACCGTTTCCGTTTTTCCAACCAAAAGCAATACGAATATTACCATATTTTAAAGAATTTGTTGTCTTTTTTAGCTCTAAATGTTGTGAAATTGTTAAAATCTTATCAATTTCAAGAACTTTTGTTTCTTTTTTCTTATAATTATATATATAAATTGTGTCCGGCAGTCCATTTTTTGTTTCTTTTCTTAACATTTTATTCAAAAAGTCAATAAAAACATTAAAATTTTGTGAAAAATAGTCAAATAAATCATTAACAAATTTTTCACGGCAACGCTTTTCAATGCCCGAAATAAAATCATATTCATTTGGAAAATTGTTTCGGATGTAAAGCGAATCTTCAATAGATACGGGAGAACCTGCTTTTTTATTTATGCTTATGTTCGGTATTGTTGCTATGCCGTCATAAAGTGCAAAATAATTCATATAATCTCTATAATCAAAACCATATTCAATCATTTGATAAATAGTGGTATTATAATAAGTTCCATTTCCGCTGCTTGTATACTTCAATTCAATGTGTTTCCCGTCTGCTATTAAATCACACACGGCGGTTTTAGTATGATTTCCACACCATTCTACATTCTTGTGGTTACCAAAAGTCGTTAAAAAGTTGTTGACATCCGCACGAATTTCAGACAAATCAGAAAACTTTTCAAGCACTGAATTTTCGGGGGTTTTTCCGGTTAGTGTTTCCACCACCAAAATTTCAAACGCTTTTCCAAAATATTGATTATTTGCTTTTGTTCGTTCCATTGCTAATTCCTACTTTCATATTTGATACTATTATTATACACCATTGCCGCAAAAATTAAAAGTAGTTTTTATATTGATTTTATGAACAGTTTGTAAATTATGGACTCCAAGGTCCGCCCAATATCTTAAATTTTAAAATATGTTTGTTCCGAAAATTGTATAAAACAAAAAAATCCAGATACTATTTATATGTTAACAGATGTAATTAATATATATAAAGGTCCGGGAAGAAAAATATATAGGAAAATAAAATATTGAAAACTACTTTTAATATTGTTGAAAACTTTCAACTTTTCAACACCGTTTTTTTTTTCTAATACTTTTTTTTCTAATACTTTTTTTTCTAATACTTTTTTTTCTAATACTTTTTTTTCT
>ENA-OPEV01000007-OPEV01000007.1-human-gut-metagenome-genome-assembly--contig:-NODE-7-length-136002-cov-15.173009_pt1 | contig 136002 bp, 178 predicted proteins | sample MGYA00241637_ERZ501537 | MGnify/ENA primary metagenome ERZ501537 (study PRJEB25962, sample SAMEA1972159) | human gut metagenome | biome: human gut; feature: human-associated habitat; material: faeces...
CAAGTTGGAAAAACTATAAGAAGTTCCGTGATAACGAGAACAATAGAAACTTAGACAATAGAAATAAGAAGGCTGAGCGTACTTGAGTAGGAGGAAATACAATGGATGATTTTGAGGCCATACTAGAGACAGAATACTCTACGGCATTCGATGAACATCGTAAGAAAGCTATGATTAACAGCTTCTATAAATACGGACCTGCTAAGAAGAATTACGGGGAGTATAAGTGCATGGACGCCCTCAAGAATATTGAGTTACGTCTGCAGAAATACAAAGATACAGGTAACACAGAATTCTTAGTGGACATAGCAAATTTCGCCATGTTAGAGTTCATGCATCCTTCCATACCAGGAGCGAAATTTATACCAACTTCTACCGATGCTTGTGATGTTGCAGGATTTGGGGTGAATCAGTTATATGTGGATTAAACTCATACCTTTAGTATTGGGCATAATATTTCTAGTGGTATCTATGGTGATCAAATATAATGTAGAACTGCGGCGTTCTATATGTACTGAACAGGTATCCGCTGTAATCGCTGGAGTAACAAAGCATAATATATACGATTCGGATGGTCCAGATACTGAAATATACACTCCTGTATACAACTATGTTTATGGTGGAAGCGAGTATAACGTGTCAGGCATTTTTACATGTAGAGCATGTATTGGCGATTCAGTCACTATATTTATCGCCCCATCTAATCCTCGTGTATTATATAACCCAACGGAGAACTCACGTCAAGTCACAGTTGCATTCAGGACCGTAGCCATTATATTATTGGCAGTTACGGTAATACTTGCATTATTTAAATAAGTCAGATTGGAGGGATGCTTATGCGTAAAGTACTGTTACTTATTGACTACCAGAAAGGGTTTAAGTCTGACTGCTCAAAGGCTACAGTCCCAGCCATTGAGAGGCTCGCTAAACGTGGGGGCTGGGATGATATCATACAAACTATGTGGCTCAACTCCAAAGAACCTGACAGTCCGTACATACAGAATCTTGGCTATACAGAGAACAGTGCATACGATAGAGGGCATGCTCTGGTAACTAAGTTCAAAGACGCCAAGATATTTACAAGGTACGATAAGTACTCATGCGTCGAGGACGGATTGGTTCGATTACTTCACGGAAACACCATGACCTACGTAGCAGGCTGGGAATCAGACGCTTGCGTATTAGGCACATGCTTCGATCTATTTGACAAAGGAGTTCCATTTAGGATAGTTACAGATTGTATAGCATCAGAACGTCAGAACGCGCACGAAGCCGCTCTGGTTATTATGAATAGGAATTTTGGTAAAGTAACTTTAATCAAATCGGAGGAGGTGTAAATACGTTCGATAGGGATTTCAGAAGAGAGATTACAGAGAGAGTTGTTGGATTAATGAAACTTCCGAATAACCCATACATGTCACTTATGTGCACAGAACCCTTCTGTGCTGTGTGCAACTCCAGAGTCGAGTATGGGACTAAGAAATACAAATTCGGTAGAATGATAATCCAGGCCGCAGGAGAATTTCAAACACCCTGTCAGGCGTGGGTTGAGAAGTATGCTGTAATCGTTCTCGATGATTATATCTGGGATATACCGTCCAAGATATATGGAGAGCGAGCTGATAAATACTTCTCGAGATTCAAACAACATGTCTATATAAATCAATCAGAATCCGATTACATCATAACGCCAAGACTCAAAGGAGCTCTATCGCGTGTATAAGAAACTAGCTGTCGGCATCTCCATTTGCTCAGGTGCAACAGCAACAATAATCCCACTAGTATTGATGTGGTTAGGATACAAAACTCCACTCAAGCTGGTATTGTGGTTATACTTATTACTTATAAGTATATCTCTTGTGTTTTGTCTTGCAAGCTTATGCTATGTTAAGAAAGACAAACAGGCGGCCATATTATTTATGGTCAATGCGCTCTACAACCTAGCTATACTGACTAACAGTATCTCGGATGCAGGAGCAGTTTATCATTTATGGAGGATAGGATGAAAGTTAAAGACTATGAAGTAAAGGGGAGCAGTGCAAAAGAAGTTTTAGAGGGAATCATGGAAGAACATACAAATGCTAAAGTATCTCGTATATCAGAAGGCTTGTACAATGTCCATCTAGAACTCGAAGAAGAGCAACCAGCCTGCTACGTACCTAAGGGGTGGTGTATACGTAGAAGAGCGGGGGCGAATATGTATGCATGAGAATTGCATAGGAAGAATTGCATGCGTATACAAAAGAGGATCACTAGTATATAAGTTATATCAAGCCGATAGTAATATTAGAATATTGACAGACGATAGGGAGAAGTTAGCTGATACTCTAGCGGAGCTTGTTTGCTTGGGAGTCAATGATGTTGCTATAACCGGCAATACTAAGTTAGCCTCAGATACATGCGTAGTATTCTCCAGTGACAATTTAAGAATAACACCAATAATGAAAGGAGAGTAAATAATGCAAGAGTGGTCTCAGACAGTCTTAATCGCGATAGGCCTACTCATAAGTGCATTCGTAGTAACCTGTATGGTTTTCTATGCCGGAAAAGGTAGAGAGCTGAACGAACAGCTCAGCCGACAAGGAGCGAATAAGGAACTTATGCAGGAATACAGAGAATACAACGGGTATAACAACCATACTGTGTACGCGCAGGATGTTGTTTCTCTTGTACTGCAAAAAAGAGGAAGTGCTGCTGTCAGAGTTTTAGTTGGTACGAATCTCAAGGCTTACTGGTGTGATAATGAAGACATTGAGGCTGCCTTATCCGACTTACCAGAAGGCGCTTGGTTATTCGAAGGCGCCAAGAAGCAGAATGATTATACAGCCACAAAAGTTACGGACCAGCTTGATGTTAACAAAGTGTACTTCGGTAGTCTGACATACGGACTGAACGGGGAAGTACTTGGAGTAACGTTCAAGCAGGGAACAACAAACGATGCTGGGGAGTTCATACCTGACTAATGGGCAGTACACTATCCGATGGCTTTAAAATGGCCATAGCTATGATCATCATGTGCGCTATCATAGGAATAGTTCTTACGATAGTTAGCATGGTTCGAGAGTGGGACTATAACACTAGACTAGACCTAATGGAAGTAAATGTCAAAGCGATAGACAACTTCCAAACTATGGCGGTTTACGGTAAACCTGTTCCAATGTCTAACGTTGTAGCAGCACTCGATTTATATGGTATTCCAGAAACTCTGTGTTTACAAATGGAGGATTTAAAGAATACAATGGAGGGCACACCCTACCCAATGGCTACCAATTCAGCAGCTGATACGGAAAGGATGCAAACTCTTATAACCACGATGCGTAACTACTACAATAAGAAAGTTTACGTATATTATGCTACTCCAAATGGGTATTTACAGCTGTGCGTAAGTGAACTGTCGCACGAGAATAACCCAGATGGAGAGAATCAGGATTGGAGTGATTAAACGTGGGTTTAAAGGATATACAAGGCACAGCGCTCTATACTTTCCTACTGTCTTGTATACCAGCTCCAAATGAGATACAAACTAGGAAAGTGTTTATACCCCATGAACTATCGGTCATGCCTAGGTATATGAAAACTCTAGGCACAATGTGTGACTATGGAGTAAGAGCGCGAAATCAATATAGGGATTTTGGATATGTTCAAAAAGGGTTAAGGAGTGGTAGATATAAAGAGGACAGTGACTTAGTGGAAACACTCTTAGACGCGTCCTCTTTATCTGCCACAGAAGCGTATTTGTTAGTGACAGGGAAATACCCAGGACATCTAGCAAACGCTTTTTACAAGGATTATAATATACTTACAGAACGTGCCATATCGATGTACAGATTAGTAGGGGCCTATTCCGGATTTTACGGACTACCATTTAGCGAAACACCGCCAATAGGTAACATAGAGTGCGACTGTGTGTTCAGCAAAGGTATTGTGGACATGAAAGTATCTCGCACCTCTAGCTACAATAGAGAGTATTGGATCCAGCTTATGCTTTACACGTTCATAGCAAGAAGTCGGGATAATCTTGACCGAAGATGCCTGTATCTACTATATCCAGTTCAGGGAGATATTAAGTATTTTATATATCCAGAAGCACAGTATCGTATTTTATTTAAAGTATTTCAGGAGGTGAGACAGTGCACTTAGATGACGGGTTTGATATAGTATCAATCATTCTGTGGGCAGCTATTGGAATTGTATCAGTTTGTTTCTGTCTAGGAATTATTATGGGCAATCTAGGTTCATATACGCGAACAGATAAGACTGCTTTAACATCAGCACAAGACAATACGCCAGAGCCGTATCAGTGGTATGTGCGAGACTATCTTCTTATGATGATGGTAGCGGACGAGTTCTGTCCTGCACCACAAGCAATTGATTTGAAGATAGGAGAATCTCAGAGAAATACGATTGTAAAGTTCGATGCTGATTATTTAAAGAACATGGAAGGTCGCTTGCAGAGATATTACATTTCATATCTTCATGATATTGTTGACCAGCCAATCTCTGGCTATGATTATTACTACAGTGATACGGAGGAAGGACGATGGAGGTTTTACACAAATTAGCGGACAATGGTTCTTTAGTGCAGAACATAAGTAACGCTACCTTTGCCTCAGATGAAGTAGTACCGGTAGAGATAACATTGCCGGAGTACTTGGATGTAACCTCGCTTCTTGCTATGTATAAACGCATGGTGGAGGTGAGTAAAGTAACTGGCCATAAGTTAAGACTTATTGGCAAAACAAAGAATACTCTAGTTGAGAAATACGCGACTAGGTTATTTGCGGACAGAGATGATATATTTTTAACCGTGGATTGGAGGTAAGCAGTGAGCGATATATTTGGTAAAGTATTGGGAACAATGCTTGCTTTCATCTTGCTCTTCTTTGCGCCCTTCACGATGGTAACACTATCTAATGAGATGGTAGCGAGAAGAACAATTATGAACGAGATGCAGTCATTCATCGATGAAGTAATCGATACTCGTGCTGTTACTGACAAGCAGCTTGAAGATCTGTATCTTGGAATATCTGGACTTGGTCCGATATGTGATGTGGAAGTAAACAGATATGTGCGTGTAGTAGACCCAGACCCAATCAATGAGGGAAAGATTTACACCACATACGTTTATTCCGAAAATAATAAAGAGTATAATCAGGGAGATAAGGTGCAGCTCAGAGTGCACGCTATTGGTGATACGAGTGCAGCTAAGATGTTACGACCGATTATCGGTGCATGGATAGACCCAATTGATTACACATTTACTGCGAGGGTACGATGAATGTTGAAGGCTTATATAGAGCAGATCATACCGTGTGCATATACCATACTAGGTATAGAGAGCTTTATAATCTTCAGTATGTGCTTCCGCCATCCTAAAGCTCTTGTTAGCGCCATGCCTGCACTTATCGCTTTTTGGAATATCGGCATGTGTACAGGGCATAGAGCCGATAACGGTAAATTATACCAATATCTAAAGGTGGAACTTCAGATATGGAAATTTAATTACAGCGTGTTTTGATTGTAACAGAGGCAAGGGTAGTGATTTAGTAACCGATAAGCAAGCTATGTGATTAAGGAGAACTATGCTACAGCGATATATAACACGACCATTTGAAGTAAGTGCAATGGTATATACAGGGAGGAATAGTGACGATATTATGAGCACATTCCAGTCTGAAATTATTAGTATGGATTGTAAGAATGGATGCTTACAACTTAAAACAACTAATGGATATGCGGTAATAGGTATTGGCGATTATCTTGTGCAGGGACAGTTTGGAGATTTATATGTATGCCCGCGCGAAACATTTGAAGCCATTTATCAACCGCTGGCTATTAAGTAGGATACTTAGCAGCTGACTCAAGGAACGGTGGACTTTTATGGAGAAACAAATAGCATTTTGCTTATGCACAGCTGTAATTATCTCTACGTCGGTATATAGTACTCAAGCAGCAGAAATAGTGCATCAGTGGAATTATTCAGATGCTGATGATGGAGCAGTTGTAGCAATGTTAACAGATGATGGTGTAATGAGTATACAAGGAAGTGGGTGGTGCGACCCTCCCGGTACCGATAACTTTTGGAAGGGCTGGAACCAGTTAGGATATAGTGACACTATTAAAGAAGTAGTATACGGAGAAGGTATTATGGATACTGGGCCAGGGGCTTTTGGCGGATGCCATAATATAACTAGAATAACTCTGCCATCCACTCTCAAAGAGATAGAGAGGTACGCGTTTAATAATACAGATATAGAGGAGATTAATATACCAGACAGTGTGACTACTATAGGGTACATGGCATTTACGTCATGTGATTCGCTGAAGAGTGTAAATTTACCTAAGTCTTTGTCATCATTGGATAGTGACGTTTTTGCGTCTTGTGACTCCCTTGAGGAAGTAACAATCAACTGCCCTAATCTGCGGTTGATTGATGATTATACATTTAATTACTGCCCAGAGTTGCAGAGTGTGAAGATAGCAGGTGGTCTAAAGGAAATAGGATATCAAGCTTTTGCGCGGTGTGTTAATTTGGAAGGTATAACCCTTCCTGAGGGACTCCAGGAGATAGGTAGTCTGGCGTTTAGTGAATGTTACAAGTTAACAGATATTATCATTCCCAAAAGCGTAACAGAAATACATAACAGAGCATTTGAATACGTACCAGGTCCATTTGGGGTGTATTGTGGATCGTACGCGTTAGATTACTGCAAAGAACGTAAACTACCTTACTATATCGTGGATGCCGAAGAGAATAGGCCAGAAATCCTTGATGATTTACAGTGCGAATATTACAAGGATGTGCTAGCTGATATATAAATCCCCGTAAACATGAGAGGCGCTACAAAACTTACACAAGTACGTATTGGTAGTTCAGTAGTGCCTGCTGATAATTACAGTGTAGAAAATGGGCTTATCACAATCAGCAGTGACTACCTCTATACATTGGATGCCGACAAATATGGCATATCTCTGACATTTAATGATTGCGCAAAGACAACACTTAGTGTTAAACTGTATGTGTACGAAAAAGTCTCTGACAGAGAAGCTCCTTACTTGATACAGGATACAATTAAATTTGATGGTTCTGATGTAGAACTCAAATTCGATCCAGGCAAGGGTGATTTGGAAACCACGAATGTTCTATCCCTAGTGGTAGATGATACAATTATATTACCTGAGGGCAGCACGTTACCACTTTCTCGAACGAACGTTCGAGATATTGTAGCAGCTTACGAAGCTTCTCTGGAATTAGATGAGCCATTTATCGAGGAAATACCTGAGGATGTGACAGTTGCAACACCAAGCGAGCCCCTTCGTCCAGCGACACCGAGTGAGTCAATTAGACCAGCAACGACGAGCGAACCAGATCACATTACCACGCCAAGTGAGCCTGTTCGTGTAGCAACTCCCAGTGAGCCTGTAGCTAGTAAACCCAGAAAGCTATCTAGGAAAGAAAAACGGATTCGACAGTTATCCACTTTACTCGCTGCTATTGATAATGGTTCAGATACAGTATTTTGGGTTAATGATAATACTATAACTTTAAGCGGAGAGTATATTTCGAGTATGGATCTACTTGATGGTAATCATCTTATAGGTGCTATCTTTGATAATACAGAAAAGACAACGGATTTAAAGAAAGTTGTATTGATTGTAGGAGAACCTGAAGAGCCGGAGATACCTCCAGTCCCAGAAGAACCTGATAACACTCCAGTCCCAGAAGAACCTGATAACACTCCAGTCCCAGAAGAGTCAGAAGAATCTACTACACATGAAAATGATAGTGATGATTATGATACGTACGAGGATGGTGATAAACTATCTGATGGATCAATAAACCCTGAGCACAAACCTACTGTACCTAGTGATGGTGGCTATTTTAACGGTAGCGGAGACAATTGTGTGTATATTAAATCAGACGGGTCTATCGCAGAGAATGAGTGGGTAAGTTTCGCTGGTAATTGGTATTATATTGGCGTAAATGGTATTAAACAGACCGGATGGTTCTTAGATATACCAACAGGAAAATGGTATATGCTGGGTGCAGAGAATGGAGATGCTCAGTTCGGATGGTACTATGAAAAACAGGACGGCAAGTGGTATTTCCTCAATCCATTTGATGGAGCCATGTTAGTAGGGTGGCAGTTTATCGATGGTAAGTGGTACTACTTTACCGAGTACAACTCCGCACCTACCTATAGTGGGGATAATAGGGATGGTTGGCGGTATGCGCCTACAGTGGAAATACGACCTTATGGGAGCATGTACATCGGTGAGATTACGCCTGACAACTACTTTGTAGGAGATACGGGTGCTTGTATTAACTAACAAGGAGATTTGAGATGAGAAAAGCTTATAGAACATTTTGTTGTGTATTAACAGTTGCAGCAATGTGCTCAGGGTGCAAGAAAGAAGAACCACAAGAAACAGTAACTAAAGTAGAGGAGACTACTCAGCAGGAAATAGTCGCTGATGAACTGACGGAAGAAATGAAGAAGTTCACAGACGAAGAGTACTTAACAGAGCACTACGATGAATTTAAGATCGGAGATACCACGTACGAATTACCGATGAAGGTGAGTGTGCTTGAGGATGCTGGGTACACTTTGGAAACTAGTGGAGATGATATATCATCACTTGGCTGCAGTCTACACAAAGGAGATACGGACCTAAAACTAATCCTTACCGTAGAGAGAATAGACGAAACTGATTCAGACTTGTCCAATTGTTTGTCAGTGGTATTACTATAACGCACGAGACAGATCCATCTGTTGTGCTGTATGGAGATATATCCTCTAATACGCCAGAGTCTTATGTTAAAGCGATTGTCCCAGAAGCCTACGGTGATTATGCGTATACGGTCCCTGACGGTAATTTCACCATATATTTCTACAATGGCGAAATCGGTGGAGGTGTTTCAGCAGGATACAGTACCATCTATGCTTTGAAAAATGAAGCTAAGTTAGAGAAAGATAAATCTGTAATAAAACAAGAGCCTGCGCTTTCTATAGTTGAAAATGTCCCGGAAGAATTGGTTGAGTATCTGGATAAAGATTATTACACTGAGAACGCTAATAAGTTTTATATAGGAGATGTTGAACTTACACTTCCAATAAAGCTTACTGATTTTCTTGCACTCGGTTACACTCTTGAAGATATCACGGTATTTACTGGATTCTCGCACGAAATAAAGAAATCTATTGTGGATATTGACGGCACATCATTATATTTGCGGTTTAACACAGGAGAGTTTGAAGGAGAAGATTACATCACTTCACTGTACTTAACGTCAGAAACTGACCCTAGAGTTCACGTATATGGTAATATGAACTCCAAGGTGACTATGGAGTATGTCTCATCTTTTATATCTAAGGCAGCCGATGGTAATAGCTATGTATTACCCATTAAATACGGTGTAGGCGACACAGACGTTAAGATTACTTTCCAGAGTGAGGATACAATTCACGGTATCAGCATAGCCTACGATGGACCTATTAAGAAGATGGAGGAGTAGTAGTGGCAATATTTGACTTGTTTAATTACGGATTCAGCGCAGCTATAGTCGGAACTATAGTTATGGGATTATTAGTTTATGTAGCAACATCTTACGCAACGTACTTATTCTTGCAGGCGTGCGGTGATAGTATGCCGTACTTAGCATTTGTGCCTTGTAACGGGTTCAGATATATGTTAATAGCCAATAACTTGGAAATAATAAATCCGACAGGCATCAACCCAGTATTACTCAAGATAGGTGGTTTCGTCTCTTTCGTATCATTTCTTGGAATTATACCCTTACTCGGGTTTATATTTGGGATAGTTGGTGGTATATGCACAATCTGCATGTTCGCTGTAAGTTTTTATTTATTACTGAAGATGTGTAAGAATATTGGAACGAATGGGATACTGTACTGTATCATATACTTATTAGTTCCGGGCATTGGTGTTCCTATAGCGTTATACTTGATTACAAAACAGGTGCTGCCTGAATTGTAAGCTTAAATTTAAGCGGGAGAATTTCTCCCGCTTTGTCGACAATTACAGAGAGTGGTTTAGACAAGGAGGATTATATGAAAGAATTAGTTATGACGAAATATCTTGAAGGATTGAAGGAGTTATTTGTTAAGTACGGAGTAACGCAAGCATATAGCTATGAACCGTTTGCAAACACTAAAGAAGATGGGGTGGTTATATGGGCAAAGGTTGGTAGAGAGGGTGAAAATGCTCTCATGGAGTACATGGATAATTATATTAACAATGAGGAAAAAGCTTGGCCAGAACTGCGTTCATTTTGCATAGGCATTGAAGTCCCTACTAAGCGTATGCATCTTATTTATGAAAACGGTAGATTTTACGAATAGGAGGTTATTATGCCAACAAAAGATAGACTAGAAGATATAGACGAAGAAATAGTCAGATACTTACTGCATAAGTATCTGAAAGAAGTCAATAGTGTAAGTGTACTTTGGATACTTCCGTATGTGTACGAACTTTCTATTGTCTTGATCTGTAAGAAAGCTGGGCTTACAACTGTCAACGATAAGTATTATTCTGATAAATATGACGGTTGGAGATTATTACTGCGCGCTCGCAATATGTGTAGTCACAATATCTACAACGTCGAGGATATTAAGGAGATACTAGAGCTGCTTATGAATAAGCGCGTACTATTCGATATTTTACGTGATGTAGGTGAATCAGTGTCTCTGTACTTGCAACTACATTATTCAATAGTTTTCCTGTTGAGAAAGGAGAACATATATGAGTAAAGTCTTTTCACTTTTAATGATTATACCAATCTGGTTCATAGCCATGTTATACTTAGCGACCATAACATTTTACAGAGTCGAAAGTCAGTCAATCGAGGACTGGCGAATCAAGACAGTTGTAAATTATTGTACTGACTCAGCCATCGAGGAATTACTCGAAGCCAGTGACCTTGGCATGGACTATGCCGACTGGGGTAAATTCCATGCTGACCCGGACTTAGCCTTGAAAGACTTTGTCGATACATTTCTGTTAAGCTACAGATTACCGCTAAACAATGAGAACAGAGAAATGATTAAAACTAACTATATCCAAGCTTTCTGTGTTGCCGGATACGATGGGTACTACGTATATGATCATCGTAATGCTGAGAATGGTGGATATACGTTAGTAGGATCTCCAAAGATTCCATACTTATATGCAGACACAACCAAGCCCGGAAGATACGTCACCTATGCGCTCAACATGGGAAACCAGCGTTGTTACAAACTGACTGACGCTACGATCACACAAGCGCCAAGTCCTGTGTCTGACAGCGAGTGTATGAAGATAATCAACACAAGAATTTCAGACGATTTAATGGAGAGAGTTGACCGTGCATACACTAACGGATGGTTGCAATCAGTTTATATCCCAACATCTATGACAGCTCTAACAAGAACCAACCCGGTACAGAGTCCAACTGTTATGGCTTTCATGGATAATATCGACCTCGATACTATGTATAAAGTGCAGGCGTTTGGTATCGGTGGCTCCCGTGCAAAGGTAGCTCGTCCTGTATCTGCTTATATCAGAGAAGATGCCAACGGTAATATGGTCAAGTATTACTCTTACACAGATCTGTTACCAGACGGTATCAATAACGATCAGGCGTTTATAAAGGAAGTATTCATGTCTCCGGAAGATGCAGCTGAGGCTGGATACCATCATGACACATTATATATGAACTAAAAACTCAAGTTGCTCCCACTACCTGTATTGTCAATAATCATGGTGTATTATTTATAATATAGTGTAGCGGGAGCGCTATAGTAAAATATTAAAGAGAGGTTACTTATATGATGCTTTTTGATTCGGAGTATGCCATTTATGCTGAGTACTTAAAATCAGCAATCAAGCTGTTTAAGGCTGGCAAGAAAGACGGAGCGTTCGAGATGTATATGCGTAACTATCTAGCTCCAGAAGTGTTACCTGATGAATTACCGCAAGAGAAAGTTGAAGAGGCGTGCAAGAATATTTTCGACGAAGAGGTATCCGAGGTCGAGATAACACTCGATATGTTACAGCGTGGTTTAGATGGCTGGTACGCAGAAGCTAAAAAACTTCTTGAGTGTGAGTTCACTATGGCTTTTAGCGAGAAATACTTCACTCAGGAATTTATGCAGGACTTATTTGATGAGGAGTTCCCACATGCAGATAGTGATGGCACAGTAGCTAGTCTAATTGCTAGAAGAGAGGAGTATTACTTAGGACAGTAAGGAGGATTTAAGCATGTTTATTTTGAAGAGAATTATTATCAGTATGATATCATTTACTTAAAGTCTGCAATTAGATTATTGGAGGCTGGGAGTCAAGATGGTGCGTTTGAGATGTACTTGCGTTCCTTAATATGCAACTACGTGATACCGTCCGATAAGAATGCAGAAGATATCTTACGTAAATATTTTTGGTATGATCGCGACGAGTATGAGGGCTGGTGTCAGACTGTTGAGGATTTACGGAACAGAATTTCAATGATTCGCGATGAAGCCTACAGAGGATTGATTGGAGATTTACCGGAAAAATTTCTTGAGAAGTATTTCACGCCAGACGTCATGATGGAGTTACTGGAGGAGCAGTTCCTGGCAGAGGGTAATCATAGAGAGATTACAGCAATTATCGAGGCCAGAGAGAAGTATTACCTGAGTAAATTAACAGAAGCGTAAGAGAGGAGTGTTGTCTCTTACTAGAGTCAAAATAAATGACTGGTATTACCTATGTTGTGGTGCCAATCATGTTAAGAGAAAGGTGTATTTGTAGTTTATTGATGTGGCGTGCGGATACTAAGGCAGTATCCGCACCACGAGAGAAAGTGTAGGTTTATTATATATTTCGACTCACATTACTATTTACAGTCGTCTGTTGGGCTTGAGGCTTTATACTATAAAGCTGCTATTGAATTGTTACAGCGAGATTGTGAGTTAGGAGCAATGGAGATGATGTGTAGAGCTATTCCAGACGATAAACTGCAGAAAGTTAATATGAGGAAGAATGAGATTATTCAGGAGCATATAGAATTATTCGAAACTGCTAGTTCCTCAGTTTGTCGTAAGGCTACCAGCGATATTGATTTCTATGCAGTTGTAACCGAACACCCAGACAGGGTATTAAGCGGGAATCTCAGGCAGGATTTGGAGGATATGGGAGCTGACTTAGTTTATATAAGAAAAGACTTGGATTCTCTTCTGAGCAAGGAGATAAGAAGAGACGGTGTGAAGTTGTTGTAGCGAAAGGAGATAGTTTATGTGGGATGTAGTATGTGACGATTATATGAACGCTAATCTAATATTTCCTACGCAGCAGCGTGATGTATACCATATCATTAAAAATATGCAGACAGGATCCTAACATAAAGAAAGTCGTTATCTTTGGAAGTAGCGTTACTTCTGCCTGTAATCCATGGAGTGATATAGCTATATACCTCGAAATGGATAAAGAGAAGTTAATGCCTGTATTTGGATTAAAAGAGGTAGCTACTGATATGTGGAATAACTTTACTGTAGATGATGATTTATATAGAGAAATAAAGGAGAAAGGAGTAGTTGTGTATGAGCAAGAAAGTAGGTGATCTAGATGTCACTGCAAGTTTATAATAAAACAGATCCACCCATAAGTGTCATAGTAGATAACGATACTTATTTTGATGGGCATACTGAACTTGATTCAGGCGATATGTGTGCCGGTATTCTTAAGGTAATTGATAAAGCTGTGTACAACTCGCCAGCCACGTTTATCGGAAGAGATACATCACTGGGTGCTTTGTATAAACAGCATTTAAGCACAGGAACAAAGACATTACTGAATGTATTGAGTCACCCGGATAAGTGTTTCAGTACAATAGAGTGCGGATACAATGCAATATCATATATGCTCAATTTCAAGCAGGGCAATGTATATATACCTAACACTTTCATATTCTCGCCCGGACTAACGTCCGACAATATAGATATTGTTTGGGATGGAAAGCACTTTACCAAACTATCTGAGTTAAAGAGGTATCTATCGGGGGTGATGTAATGCTCGACATAAGTTCAAAGTACACAGATATAGAAGTTGTCGGAAAATTCAAAGATAAGCTCAATGTACTGTGGGGCGAAAGTGGATCTGGCAAGACGTTCTTATTCAGTAAGATAAAACCTTACCTGCAAGACGCTGGAGTAACCTATGTAGAGATACCACACAACGCTTCTAGCAGCACAGTATTGGGCATACTGAGTACCTTACAAGAAGGCGCTGTTGTAGTGTATGATAGTGGAGATTTGTCTTTTGATGCAGAGATATGTAAATGTATAGATAGTTTGGATATAATTTGTATAATATCTCTGAAAACCCTAAAGAACGCTAAATATACAGATTACGGGTTGTATACTGTAAAGTATAGTCCTGGTACTTTACTCGTGGAGGAATTGTAATGGTTTTTATGTTTGAGGATAATCCAACCACTCCATCTTCTGAATTACTCTGTTATACTTTTCCGGGTAAGTATTATTTCTCAGGAGGATTCAAAGAGTTGACTGTGGACTGTATGATGTAATATACAACCCAGGAGATCTACGTGTAGAGAGAAGTCACTAGCGTTGACAGGTTTAAATTTAAGGAGGGCTTTCAGTTGTTGTATAAATCAGTTGCTAATATCTCTCAGAATATTGATAACATTCCATCTTATCTAAAAGACGATATCATGGCCATACTGCAGCAAGTAAGCAGGTATATGCTTAGACCGTTATCTGTATTAAACGGGAAGATAGTTAATGTATCAGCATGTAAGTATAATCTACTGCAGCAGTATCTTGAGTTCTTCAGACAATACCCAGCTATCGCGCGAGTCTATCTAGCGGGATCAGCACTTACTGAAGAGTGTCGTGATAAGTCAGATCTTGACTTTCTAATAGTGATTAAAGATGGTGTGGATATGGATACATTTATACGAGACACACCTTTTGAAGAAGTCGGTTACGATGATTATATTTTCGTTACTAGTAACGAATGGGAGCAGTATTGTGCATCACCAGAACAATCGTCAGCATTCTACTGGAATGTACTAAACAAGGGGGTGCTTATATATGAGAGCCACTGAAGAAGCCGCTTTTTGGTTGTACTCCGCCAAAGACTGGATAGACGGGATGAACGCTTTTGTGCCGGACAGACTTAAAGCCTACGCTCTTTCTATGGCGTGCGAGATGCTTCTCAAGTATTGTATTGTAATCAACGGAGGAAGCCCTCCAGAAGCGCACAGCCACGTATTACTAGCACAGGAAGTTGGAAAGCTAGGTGGACAGGTGCCAAAAGATGTGCGTATACACTTACGTACCATTAAAGAGTATGAAGCTCGTAGTTGCTATGATATGACGTATGTAGTCCATCCAGAGGGTGTGAATACTATAATACCAGTAGTGACCGCGTGGTATCAGGTACTGTATGGAGAGTTTTGTAGGGCAGCGGCTGAGCAACTACGCAAGAAGTTACCACCTGCTTTACGGTCGTACTCAGATGAAGAAATAGTCGACAATTATAAGAATTTATTAGAATAAGCGCGTAGCGCTAAAGGAGGAAACCTAAATGAAAAAGAGAGTCATTATCACAGCATTATCCGTAATGCTTGCATCATCATCCATCATCCCAGCTTACGCTGCTCTACCTGAAGGAGCCCCGACAGACATAAATATAAGTGACAGTAACTCAGAGCTTAACGCATTAAATACTTGGGCGGATCAGTTTACAAAAGAGCTCAATAAAATTGTAAATCCTAGGGATAGATATCGTCGTATATGTGAGTTGGTAATAACTAACTGGGATTGTGTTTCTGAGCAACTAGGTCCGCAAGAGGCATATGAGTCTTATTTGCAGGGTATAATCGGAGCAGGGCAACGGGCCAGGTTACTCAAGCGCATGTGTGATAACACAGGTATTGAGTGTATAGCAGGAGGTTGTTTAGTGAATGGTTACCCGAATGAGGTAGCTTATGTCCGCATAGATGGTGTAGTTTACACGCAGAACTTAGCAGCTTTAGAGCTGTGGGGGATGGATGATACGTACGTGTTTATAGACCATAATTTTAATGGTATCGAGATTGGTAATCCATTTGCTCCAAGAGAGCAGGAAGTTGAAGTAGCTCAGAGCACTTTTAAATCAATCTCGGACATGTACACTACGCTATATATTTATGATACAGATAACACATTTTATACTGCAGCAATGAATACGCCTATGGTAGATTCGTGTATACTTAGTGGTAACATATATTACAAGTGCGTGAATGCTACATTTGTAACCATAACAGAAGACGAGGCTATTGCTTTAGGATATGTTAAAGAGTAACCGCTTATTAGCTTTTATACTTTCAGTGTTACTCGTGTGTTGTAACACATTAACAGCTTTTGCTGATAACCTAGGTAATTCCTGGGTACCTGATGTACCGCCTACAGTTATCGGAGGTAGTGGCGGTAAACCAACTTTTGCGACGTATAAGAACTGGGGATTTCGTATAACTATGGCCCCGGCAGATCCTATTTTCGAGGAGAATGTGCCTCAGCTAGGTGATACTTACACTAGTGACGACTTACAGAGCAACTACGATGCAATAGCAAATATAACCAAGACTCGATATTGGACTCCTGGGGGATGGGGTTTAAATTTTTACACTAGAGCTGAGTACATATCAGGACCTAATATTAATTTCGTATACGATAGTAGTGAAGGTCGATACCAAGCCAGACCAGGAATACGTACTGGGCATAATGCTAGGTCGCAAAATGTAATAAACCCGTTAGCTTGGTATATATGGGACACTATCCCTGGACAGACTAGGACATACGCAGATTTACCTTATAGTGCTGACTTACACGGTATGGCACTGGATGCCTCAGCAGCTGGAGCAGACCCTGGTAAATGGCTAGCTGATATGCACGCTGTGTATAACAGCCTGCCTAGCGGTAACGGTCATTTAAAAGATCCGAAAGCCCTAATGACAGCCTTAGTGGGCGCCGGCGGAGACGCTATTGTTCAGAATTTCGCATCATTCACTTGGGCTACACACTCTCCTGATTCCGGTGGAACCAATGATCCTTATATGAAAGTTAAGTGGTCGAAGCTTGGACATTTAGCTTTGTGTATACAGCTATGTTGGGCCGCGCAAGAAATCGGTGACACTGCTACGTATACTACATTTGCGAACACAACAGCCAACTGGGTAAGTAGTGGGTTTAAGGCAGAACTTATGCCAATTATCATGGTGGAAGCTACTCATGATTATAGTATAGGTAATAATACACAAGGACCTGATTATTTTGCAACCTTACCCGCTACAATAGCTCAGGCGTATAAGGGGAAGGGATTTGCAGAGAGGTTATTTCAGAAGTGGCCTGATACGGCTTACGATAATACGCAACAGGCATTGGTGGAGATAGTTGGGGATAGTGTTCCTGATGATGCAGGGCGTGGAGCATTGATGCAGGGTATTGGCGGTTATCCGGCTGGCAACGCCTGGCATAATGCTACAAATTCGTATGTGCCATATCGTAATTATCTAAAGACTGTTGGACCTCAGAGTGGCAATTTGACTAACTTCGGTTATTTCATAAACTGGACATACACGTCTGATGGTATGCCGGGCGACGATCCTAACAGAACCCCGGATAATCACAACACTATGGGTTCTTTCAAATGGAAACTAACTCCGGATGGTGTTCATGACAAAACCCCAGAGAAGGAAGTTAATGAGTCGTCAACTATTTATGAGTTAAACATTTCTCAGAATAAACATAATGCGGACAACTATGATAGGTGGATTAGTGCTGTACGTGGAGACGGTATCGACTGTAATAAGCTCCGCGTCCGCATCTACCACATCTCTGAAAACCTCGCCGAGGAACAGCCCGCAACGAAATACGCCCGAGACTCTGTGAAACAGAAAGGTGCTGAAGTTACAACACCAATCAATAAAGTAACTGTCAGCCCGACAGGAAACATAACCGGATTCCCGGCAGGCACAATTACTGAGTTGCACAACAACACGTGGTCACAGAATCTAACGGATGATCAGTTCCTCAAGATTATGAAAGAGGCAACAGGTCTGACGTATTCCGAGACAGTAGCCGGTAGGCTTGTTAATGGTAGCACTCCAGAGGGAGTTCGCGTCACATACGCAGTTTATGTCGACTACGATATTGGATGTAAGGATACAGGCGAAAGGCACCAGTTATCAAATGACCAGGCAGAGTGGGTAGAATATCGTTCGATCCCTGGAACATACACATTTGAATCAGACTCCCCAGATGGATATGCTGAGATCAAGTGTGGATACTTTAACAGGGACGAAGGATATTACGAGAACTACGAGGCGATGGCTGGTTCTCCAACCACGGAAGATTTATACTTCGCATCTGGTGGACAGGACTTTGTAGCTCAGATCAAGTATGAGTATATCGGACCAACTGAGCAGGACCAGAATCCAGAAGTCAAGAACGCGATTCGTAACTACGAGCAGGGATACTCAGCTACGCAATGTGGCGGGTATTGGCAACCTGTAACTAAAACATTTAATAATGCTACAACAGAAGAGGTACAGGCTTGGCTGAATACCTGGACGGGTTCGCCACATACCTCTGGTGAGTTCATAACAGCACATGTGTGTCCAGAATGCGGCACAGTACATCAGAATGGAACCGGTCAGGAAGCTATCCACTCCACTTCTATAGAGAATAGTGAGAGCGGCGATAAAGTGTCTCCAGGTGGTTATTACAGTGAAATCAACCTGCACGCCACCCACTGGGATTGGACAGGTTGTCCATATGAATCACATACAGAGGGAGAGCCTCCACACGAGGTAGTTGACTGTCCCGGACATGATGCTAAGTCGGATTCGCCATCTGGATGTTGTAGTCACGATTCTGCCGTGCGTGCGACCAGATGGTCTGGTACTGTAACATCTTATCACTCCACATACAACGAGAATGATAAGCACGATCAGAACCAAGCAAACATCAAATTCACGCAGACATTCAAGGACATTCGTTACGCAAAGATCAAAGACGTTCATGTTTGGAGATTAGAGCGTTCCAGAATGGAAGGTATCCGTCAGCTGACATTTGAGGATCCAGATTATATCTTTGGAGAAGCTGATAGCTATGCAGATGCGATCTTCAATGTGGCTGAAGATGATACAGCACTTGAAGGTCGTATGTATTATATGCTCCACCCAGAAGATGGAGATAACTTCAAGTTTAAAGCAACATTACCGACACGTGGATGTTGCCACTGCTTTGTGCATAACTCAGCAGAAGACTTGATAAAAACAAATGAGAACATGGTAGCCAATGACCAAAATCCGGCGACACAGCTTGAGGAAGGTTGGGTAATATCTGACTACCTGGTTCTGAAAGGTACACGAGCGACAGCATCTCTGCTTTACGCTCAATACCAGTCGAGAAACAAAGACGCCAACAAGTATCCTATCTTGAACATTCGAGTATCTGGTACCGACCAGGCTTCTAGGCAGGACAATGCTTACGAGTACCTCGGACCGGACAATCAGTGGCACAAGATAACTTACGATACTCGCGGAGAAATATTCGAGACCCAAACAATCGACTACAACGCTCCTATAACAACGGGGCAGGGTGGTTCAGCAAACGCTAACGATGGTAACGAAGAGAAGATATGTGCTAACCCAGAAACATTCAAGGGTGGGCATGTTGATTCAGATGATATCTCGTGGGGCGGATACAACGGAGACTACTCAGATACAGACGCCGATAAGCACGGAGAATACTCTTCAGGAGAACTCGATGAGGTTGGTAAGTATCAGGGTATCAGACGTGTTGATAACTGGAAAGGCGATACTAACAAGAAAGTGTTTGCCGTTGGTTATCAGCATAACACTCAGGGAGAAGTGGAGAACTCAGGATTCAACACAAGAGCTCCACAGAGTTGGAACAACCCAGAAGATCCATTTATCTTAGTATCGAAGCCAATAGATGTGCATGATATTAAAGTACATAATGGGGAGAAGGAATTTACGAACTCCACAATCTTCTATAATAACATTATCTCTTACTCGTCTGCAGGTGGACCAGACTCTGGTATGCCATTATGGTCAGAGGAAGAAGACCCTGTATATGAGCAGAGAGGTTTCCATGTAGACACTAACTACAGTGACGACTATAGTGGAATTAACAACATCATAATCCATAATCCTGTATCAGCTCAGTATGCTGAATTAGTCGCACTTCCAAGTGACTTAGACCAGCGAATTGATGATGACCTGATTATAGACTCACTGAATCAGGATAATGGTAAATGTCCTGGAAAATCCAATGCATGTGCTTACGCAGAACTCCATTGTAACTATAATGGAACTTGGTATCATACCGAGGAGTGTTATGCTAAAGTACGTGGTAACGGTTTGGCTACTGTACCTGTAACTGGTGATATCCACACAGAGATGAAACCTGTACAGCATGGTACTAAGAATACAGGCACCAAGCAATACGGCTACACAGGTGCTCGACAAACATTCACAGCACCAGTAACTGGTAGATATAGTATAGAAGTATGGGGTGCACAAGGTGGAACCTCAAGGCGTGGAGGCTCTGGCGGACGCGGAGGTTACACAAAAGGAGATGTCTACCTAAGACAAGGTGAGACCATCTACATGTATGTGGGGGAGATGGGAAGTTCCCAAGGTAACCAGTTAGGTGGATACAATGGGGGTAACTTCGGAGGCCCACAAGGTGGCGGCGGTGGTGGTATGTCTTCAGTATCGCTATCTGCTAACAGCAAAGCAGCTCCTAGTAACAACAGTCAAAGTACTGGAGTTGAAAAACGGTATTACTTTACACATGAGACTACTTGGTTGTGCACTGATGGGCAGTGGCGTTGTGTGGTCGTTGATCCAAGCAATACAACTGATTTTACCCTAAACTCTGCGCATGATTATTATATAGCGTATCCGAACAGATCGTACGCGGCTAAGGGATGGTACTATTTATACGACAACACAACCGGGTACTGCTTAAGCACTAGAAGATACAATGAATTTATCTACGGTCAGCACTATACTTTAAATAAATACGCAAATCCGATTAATGGAAGAGGTGATTCCGGACTTCCTAATACAGGATGGAATCAAAATAATAGCTGGCTTCTAATCGCTGGTGGCGGTGGTGGTGCTGGGCCTGCTGAAGGTGGCGCTGGAGGCGGAGAAACTGGAGGAACAGGCGGAGATAGATTTGGTTCACCTGGTGCAGGAGGAGGACAGACACGCCCTGGTGCAGGAGGCAGTAGAGGCGGAAGCCAAGGTATGGAAGGATCAGGTGGATCTACTTTTGCTAGCGGACGCTCAGGCGGAGGCGGCGGCGGAGGCGGCTGGTTCGGCGGAGGGGCTGGCGGTGTTGATGAACCGGGATACTACGATACAGACGACTCTGGTGGCGGAGGCGGTTCCGGACATATAGATACTGGTAGTACTATAGACGGACAGAAACGTGTTATAAATTACTCCATGCAGTCTGGTGTACGAACAGGACATGGATTTATTCAGATCTCCTGGAACATCGACACTACGTACACCACATACGAACCGACAATCACAGGCTCGCTCACTTACGACAAGAATGCAGCTGAAGTAATTCCAACTGAGTTTAAACCGCATATCTTCACAGCCTCAATGGATGGATATTATTCATTCCATCTGTATGGTTCTGCTGGAGGTGGCGCAGGTAAGCCTGGAACAGATCAACCTTCTCGTGGAGGTAAAGGTGGTTATGCAGCTGGACAGATACTACTCACCAAAGGTCAGCAAGTACTTGTGACTTGTGGTGGACAAGGTAGTAATGCCGATTCCGTGGGCGCATCTCGTTCTGGAGGATACAACGGTGGAGGTAATGCCAACACCGGAAATGTCGGTGGATGGGGCGGAGGAGGTGCAACAGATGTTGCAACCAATTTCGTATACAAAGCCGGAGGGTTGCTCAACACTACGCAGACGGGCGGTTCAATACAAGGTAATCGTTTGTCGCTTCCTAGTGCAAATGCACTGTACTGGGGACCGAGAATGACAACATACAAAGATCATATTTATCGCGTAGACTACTATGGACAGAACCTTGATAAAGCTTCATTCGCAGCTCATGGTTATGTTAATGGTAAACAGTCTTTGAATAACGCTACACTCTTACACTCTTATATATCATCTGAACATGTTCAGCTGTTTTATAGGGTGAACACACAGCCTGATGCTAATACGCAGGAATTCCATGTAGCAGGACATAAGGATGGAGTTTATATCTCAGAAGTTTTTGTTGTAGACATGAATGACAGAGTTCTTGTTGCCGGAGGTGGCGGTGGCGCTGATAACGCAGGTGGAACCACTGGAGGTGCTGATGATGGTACTGGTGGCGACGGTGGCGGAGAGGCCGGTACGCCAGGATTATCTGATGGTAAACCTACAAACAATGCTGCGAATGCTACATCAGGTTGGTTACCGGGTATAGGGCAGGATGCTACGGGTACTTCCAGTGGTTATACTGACATGGGAGCAGGAGGTGCTGGCTGGTACGGTGGTTACATGGGTAAAGGATACAATGCTGGTGGTGGAGGTGGTTCCGGTAAGATTGGAAATGTCTCTAACGGTAAACTCCTGCCTGGACAGAACTCAGGTTCTGGTTACGCAGTAGTAGTATATCCTGGTAAAGGCGAAACTGACAGCACATTACAGTTATCCTGTAAAGAACCACATCACGCTCCAAACAGCAATTACCATCTTTTCACAAAGGGATGGAAACATGAGGGCGGATACTCTTGCGAAGGAGTAGGTTGTCCATTCTGTGCGAATGGTACAACGCTTTATACTCCAACTGGTTTTGCTATTACGCAAGACAACGTGGATGAATTATATATCATCAAACACGACGGTCAAACTCACTTAACACATGGACCCCAGGACGATCCACAGAATGACGCCTGTGATACTTGTGGTGCATATTGTATACTTGACACATATACTGTGGACAATGAAACAAAGCATAAGTGCAGCTGGCCCGTAACAAGCTACGATGCAGCATGTTATGAGACTCGAGGTTCCAAGAACTCAGAGCATCACTACAGCTTCGGAGATGATACTTGTTACGATCCGTGTATGAACGATAACAATCACAAGAAACATCCAGTAAAACCAAATGACAATCCGGACAAGGCAGAGTCAGGAAAGTTTGTAATACTGGATTACGATTTCCAGATTTACTTCCCGAACCTCGGAGACTTCTATGGCAACGGCAACTTAGGTATCGGCAACACGCAAAAGCCGGAAGGATTCGGATACTACGGCGGTAAAGACGGAGAGGATCCTATGGATACAACCATATGGTTGAAAGAGAAATACGTCGTATTCCCATTCGATGTAACATACAAAGGCAAGACTTATCTAGCCGGAGAAAAGGTTATGTTGGGCACTTACGATGAAGCTACTTATACGTGGCATGATGATGCTCCTGCTGGAGGCGCTGATGCTTATAAGTACACATTCCATTGTTTACTTAATAATCTTGAAGCAGCTGCAACTAAGATTCGATATGTCGCGGTGGCTAAGAACACACCTGTAGACCCAGTAGAGAGTAAGCTAGAAGATCATAACTACACCAGATATGGTAGTACAAAGAGAGCTTATCATGATGCTTTTAAAGATTACTTTATCGATGTTGTAGGCAGAATTGGAGTTCTCTCAATTCTTGATACTGGTGACTTCAGATTCTCGAACTACTACAAGGAAGCTATCGAAGGTTGGAAAGTCGACCAAGTGGTGCATGAGGTAGATCTGTCAAAGCAGAACTTTGTTTCGATAGATGATACTACTATATTCGGTGACCCTGTTACAGAGGCTACACGCGGTCAGAACACTTGGGGATTAACCGACTGGATAGAACCTATAAGTAAACTTAGACCATTCCCGTTAACCCCTGGAGAGAATAATGTGAAAGCGTTGAAGAATCAGGCACATCGTATAGGATACTCAGATTATATGTCATTAGTAACTGTAGGTAACTATTACGGAGAGAATGATTATGTAAGCAACAACATGTATAAGGTGCAGATACAGCCATTCTATTATTACTATAATCTTGAAACGAAACAGTGGACTCCGATGGATGTTTACATTAGACAGGACGGAGATTCATACAAGATGATCAACGATTATGGTACAGACCAGTCCACTACGGAGTATAACTTCTACTATGACCTTAACTGGCAGGCCGAAGCGAAACGACGTATGTATACTCAGAAAGAAGAGAATGCTTCTCAGGCAGTACAGGATGTGTACTATTATTGTACAGCTGCTGACGATGCTCATCTAGAGCAGCCTGGATCACGTAGCAAGATACAGTTACCACACGGTATCAAATACTTGCATGGTACTGCAAACATGCTGTTCTTAAGAGATAGGAACAGAACATTCATTGGTACACGTAACAGATACGGTACCAACACTGAGACAGATAACAGAATACCTGAAGTTAAATTCCACAGACAGGCCCAGAGATGGCACTTCACATTGGGACTTCCGTCAACAGCGACCTTCGTAAGACAGGGAGAAGCTTGTACTCCGGAGAACATTGCGAAGTACGATATGGACAAGGGTGTAATTGTTGTAGCTCTTGACATTAAGTCAAAGGGAACAGTCTGGACGCTTGGGTATGATGGCACTCCAGTAGGAGAACGCTCATTCTATCTGTTCGACAACAATACTACAAAGATAAGCTGGGAGGATGCCGGCGCTAACGGACCGGAAGATAAGACAGTTGTGCTTGTTTACACTAACTCTAAGACTTCCAGAAATGACCTCTCAACTGAGGGTACGCACTAACAAAAGATGGTGGGTGGCGGTTCTCCGCTACCTACCTCTATTGTAAAAAATCATGGAGACCAATTCATATATTATTGACGGGTAATCCGTTTACTATATTACACGCGAGGGGGAACATTTATGAAGGTTCAAGAATTACTTAAGGTGCCATCACCTGAAAACAGGCTTATGCTGTTACAACTTGGAATGAATGAGACAGCGAGGTCGTTAGTAGTTGTAGCTCTGTCACATGCAGAAAACTACCCGCTGATACTGAAGTGTCTCGGCGCAGCTCATGACTTCGTCGGAAGTCTCAGTGCTCCGGTGGCTGTTGAGAAGGAGTTAGTGGATCCAATGTTCTATGTTACTGCAACAATATGGTGTACTGCACTCTACGACCCGTGTATTTTCAAGAGTGCTTGGGACACTGACATCACTCTTGAAGACAATGTCCCGTTAACACCATATGGAGAGAAAACATGCCGTGATGGATATTTTGTATTCTCATCGTTATTGGTGGACACAGCTGGCATGGAACGTGCGGAGAAAGTACGGGATGATATAATAAGCATTGTTGCGTCAAACGGTGCGGATGCTGTGCGTCAGTACAAGAGAGCTGTGGAGGATAGGTTTGAGAGTTTTAATGAGACACATTGTACTGCTAAGTACAGGAAAGAACTGCTCATAAGAGATAAGGAAAGGTTAGACTCGCTACTGGCTCAGTAGGTTGTAGGTATATCCTACTAGAGAAGGAATTAAGCTTCTCTAGTGGGAGTACTTTAAAGTGGGTGGGGAGGCACTACAAAGGTAATGGTATTTGTATATACTATGAGTACAAAAGAGCCGTATTGGATAGTGGACGTTATAGAGCCTGAACAGACAGAGGATGCCGGCTGGACGTATGGTGGAGTACTTTATCACAAGTATCCTGTCACACATATAGACGGTTATGATGCCAAAGTAACTATGGCTACAGTTACAAAAACTGAAGAGGAAGTAAAAGAGTTACTTAGGAAAAGCTTAAACACTGCCATATTAGACATATGGCAGCATATATCCTCTGCGTTAGCACGTAGAGTGGAAAAGATTAAGGAGATTTAATATGTTACAGGAAGAGACTGACAGTACTAGTCAGAAGTGTGGAAAATGAAATCATATAGATCATATAAAGCCCTGCGTCTAGTGAGTATAGACTATAGAGCTGTAATAAAGTCAGATGCACTCTCTAAGCGGTGCGTAAAGAACATATTAGATTTGTGTGCAGAGTTTGCTGTGGAAGACTCAGACTTCATTCGTAGGTTACGAGAAAGAGGGATAAGTACATTAGAAGATCAAGAGTCTTTTGTATCTCTGTACAGAGAGCTGGTCGAGAAATTAAAATCTCTCCTCTTGGAATCAGACAGTGAATTTGTCGATTTCATTAAGGAATTACGTCCAGCATATGAAATAGATTTACCAGTAAAGACTTTGAGGAAGCTTTACACTAAACAGGTAAATCAGATGGTGGAGGAATTGTTATGGTAATATTACTTATAGCTTTTTGTATTTGCGTTTGCACATTACCAATGGCGCACAGATTAACAACCCCACAAATACTATTAGATATGGAGGACTCCGAACAGGAGTCCATCTTAGGAGGACATTAAGCAGAAGAAAGTAAATAACCCTAATACGACTCCCATTAAGGTCGACACCATTAAGTACAAAATCCGAGCATCCATCGACAACTTCTATGACATGCAAAAACTACGTATCCAATGCGGCAACAGAATTTGTGCAGCTATCAGACAGACAGATGATGAAACTGAGAATGATAATATTCTCAAGACTCTCGCGTCTGAGTATAACAGGGTTACGGATGTCCTCGCTGAGAAATACAAGTCGAGCCGTAGAAGTTTGGGCAAGGCTATTAAAGCTACTGACGATCTTGAGATCATTAAGTCTGAAATCGACTATAACATGGCTGAGCAGTATGTAGCATTACTTAACCAGGAGCAGCAGATTAGCAAGTTCATCTCAAAGCTGGTTAAGGAACACCCGATGTGGGATAGATTCTTCGAGAGTGTGGATGGGTGCGGCCCTCTCATGGCAGCTGTGTGCATCTCTTATCTGGATATCCATAAGGCTCGCTATGTTAGTTCTTTCTGGAGTTATGCTGGTGTAGGAACTAGAGCAGCCGACGATCCAGACGCACCTCGTGTGGCTATGTCCAGAAAAGCTCTTGTCGACGCGGTATATCTCGATAAAGATGGGAATGTGCAGATGCGCAAGTCAATTGGATATAATGACTTTTTACATACCAAACTTCTTGGAGTACTTGGAGATAGCTTCGTGAAGAGATCTGGCAGCGAGTACAGAAAGGTGTACGACGATTACAAGAACCGGTACCAGAACAGGGCAGACTGGAAAAATGATAAAGGTGAAGTAAGCGCAATGCGTTGTCACAGAGCAGCTATTCGTCAGGCTATTAAAGCGTTCTTGAGAGATCTGTGGGTAGAGTGGAGAACCTATGAAGGTTATACTATTCCGGAGTCATATGCGGAGGCTCATTTAGGGACGGCACCACATGGATACAACGAAGCAGACATGAGACCGGTAGAATAACCCTATACGTTTATGTGACGAAACAACCTTATATAATATAACGAGTTACTTCATTATAACCACCTATTGTATTCGAACGAGTTACAGTGTGACAGTAACCTGATTGTATCTAACGAATTAACATGGACAAATAACCTATCCTTTAATAATGAGTTATCAACATAAAATAACATATTGGTCCGGAACGAGTTAATGGGATAAATCAACCTTGCATAAAATAACGAGTTTAGCAGAAACAATAATCTATGTCGGATGTACGTGTTATCGACATAAAATAACCTATTGTAACTTAACGAGTTACTGATTTAGAATAACCTATAAATATGCAACGAATTACACGTAATAAATAACCTGCATAAGGAAAATGAGTTAAATTAGAGTAATAACCTACACCTATTGAACGAGTTAAACTACAGCAATAACCTGAGCCGACCGAACGAGTTAGTTCGAAGAAATCACCTTATATAAATTAACGACCATGAAGATTCAATTAAAACAACCAATCAACATTAACAAAATAGCTACTTCAGGACAGTGTTTCAGATTTACACGAACACGTTCTGGTTGGTTATACGGCGATAAGCCAATCTGTCAACTTAGTCCGACCATCATAGACTTTGAGTATCCTGAACTATTTGATACAGAAACTCCGTACGGAGAAATTGAGCAGGCAATGTTAAGTCGTGGTGGTTATTGGGCTAGATGTGCACAAACTGGTCGTGGATTGATGATATTAAATCAGCCAGTATTTGAAACAATTCTCAGTTTTATTATATCACAAAATAATAACATTACGAGAATCCAAAGCATTATCAGTAATATGTGCAATCCTACATTCCCATCTCGAGATGAGCTGTTGGATTGGACAGTAGAAAGATGGGAGGAATTAGGAGTTGGTTACAGAGCACGGTACTTAGCGAACGCTGTCCAGGTGTGTGATAATTACTGGATAAATGGGTTAAAGCAGGCGCACAATAAAGTGGCGTATTTAAAGACACTTATTGGAGTCGGAGACAAGGTAGCAAACTGCATAGCATTATTTAGCTTGCAGGAGTACTCTTCATTTCCTATTGACGTGCACATCAAGCAGATAATAGATAGAGAATTTAATGGGCATATCGATTTATCTTGGTGCAAAGGATATGAGGGAGTCGTACAGCAGTATATGTTTTATAATGAACTACATGGAGGTAGAAAAATGTTAGAGAGTATGGACAACATGACGCTTTGTGGCGTGATCATTTACAATGAGGTCGCAGAAGAGATCTACTGTGACGAAGTGGGTCAGTTAGTATTTGAGACGTCTCAGGATGGTGGCTGCTGGTGCTTATCCGAAATAAATATTGGAGAGCCGCTCTCGGTTAAGAGGGTAGATAATTTTGTTGAGGCAATCGAGACCGGAGTATACGGTCCTAACTGTGTTGGAGTTATCTTCTGCAAAGATGGGCGTGTAGTAGTTCTGTTAGATGAGGAGCATGCAGTTATGCGAACTTTGTATGATCCGCTCACGAACGCTTGTGAGCCGTTCTATTACAGCGCAGACATTGAGTATGAGAAGGAAGACTAAATGCTTAGTTACGATAAAGGCAGTAATCTGCTAACCCTTGAGAAGGTGCACAATCCCAGCCTGGGAGAGCACCTCCTCCTTCTCAAGGATTTACGTGAATCTTTCGACAGGTTCATAAATGAGGGAGTTTATGAAGCACTCGAAAGCATAAATGAGATCATGGAAACAGAGGATAGTCATTACAAGAAGTTAATATTCAAACCCACATTAGTAGAAGGCTTTGGTAGTGATGATCCTCATATTCAGATTAAATGTTATCCAGAGGGGTGCTCAGAAGCAGGAGCAATTCGGGTTATTGACTTGCCATACATGGATAATCTTGGCAAGCTACATTTTAATAAGAATGTTAAATCATTCGTTTGTAAGTTAGCCTCCTCCGACGATGTGTCCTATGACTTAGCTAAACAAACCCTTAGTTTAGTGCTGGCATCACGCATGATTAAGATCACTGTAAGTGGGAAGAGTAAGAAGATAGAGGCTCATGGACTCGGCAGAAGTACAATCTCGCTAGCTGCTCTGGCTGCTTTCATTGCGTATGAGGATGGAGAACAGATAGATGTCTGGGATATTATTCGTAATCCATTACTAATACCAACGCTAGAAGCAGTAAAAAGAAAGCCAGAAGAAATACCTGTATTCTACGCACAGACGAGAATGGTCGACTACGATACCTCGGATAAGAAGAGTGGCACTATGCTTATCCACAATCTTCGCGAGGAGCCTGCATACGCTGTAACCAGAATCAGACATTCTATCAACAAGGCAGTATCTTTGGACAGAGCTCTTGGCGAAACACTATCTAGACCTGTTCTAAACTATGAGGCTGGTAGTTATGTAACACCTGCTGTAATACAGGATCTTAAGCGCAACAAAGTCAACTGCATATATGTGCAAACTGTAGTACCGGACTCTACAAGTAAAATCGCAGGAGGCATGGTCAACAAGCAACTCACCTATACTGTACTAGGTAAAGGGTGGACTGTAACTAAGTACCTTGCGGACAGAATACCTGAACTTGATAAGTATCCAACAATACCTACGGATACTTCAGTACCACACCACCTACTGAACGATTTCTCATTTAAAGGGAAGTACGCATCAAAGGAGATTCTTGATTTCTTGCAGGGTGCTGGTGAACCTGGAGTCTACATCGGCTCAGATGCAACACCGTGTTACTTCGAGACGGAGATATTGAGTAATCACACTTTGCAGTACGGTGATGTGTATTCACAAGCTGAGTGTCAAACTATGGGTGTGTCACCTCACGAGTGGTTCTGCTACTTAAATGATAACACAGATAGTTCCTACCGTAAAGACAGACTCTATGCTGATGATCTTTTAGCATTGCTTTCAACCATCGGGTATATCTTACTCAGAGGTAAGTCTGTATTCCTCGATAGAGATAAAGACTTCCTTAAGAAAGTTGAGACACCAGAGATTGCACTTAAGCGAGAGTTAATCTACACAATAAGGAAGCATGTCAACACCTATAGGGATAGTGTCCGTCAGTATGTAAAAACAGGCGACCCCGGAAAAGGTGTTATATTCGATGCACTGACACATTCTTTCATTAAGCGTCTAAACGAGAAGAAGTTACTGGATAGATGTGACGTAACAAACTATGCGGCGGAAATATCACAGGCGCTTCATGTGTCTGTTGACATGAAAGAACCCCCGGAGATTGTGCGTAGGATATCCACCCCGTACTACGGGAGATTATGCCCGTTTGAGACGCCAGAGGGTAAGCGACTCGGACTTGTTAACACAAAAGCACTCGGGTGCGAAATCAAAGACGGTAACCTGTTATGTACAGTCAGGAAGGTATTCCATAATGGTGGCACTTTAACAATCTCCAATCAGATAGAAACTTTATCTGTCGATCAGGAGTTACAGTACAGAATCACAGACGTATTGGAGTTAACGCCTGGAGAGAAAGAGGGAGAGTACTTGAACACGCGTATCAAGGCGAAAGTACCTAACCCAAGTATTACGGGAGATCGACAGATTATAGCTGAAATTATGGCAGAAGATCTGGATTATGTGTATTCTCACACTGAGAGTTTGATTTCACCGACAGTGTCACTCATTCCTTTCGCAACAACTGACGATGCTATCCGTGTATCATTCGGTAGCAAGATGATTAAGCAGGGTATTTACCTTCTCAATCCAGATAAGCCTAGAGTTAAGACAAGTATGTACCGCGATATCTTCAAGTGTTCCGACGCTTACCTATTAGTAGCAGAAAAGACTGGAACAGTGACTGCGATTGATATTGGAAGAATCACTGTTATGTACGATGGTGATACTGATGAAACTGTGTACAAAGTAAATGAGTTCGCAGCTAATACAGAGCGAGTTCTTTGCATGCGTTACAGAGTCAGAGAGAATGAGAGAGTAGTTCGTGGTCAGATCTTAGCGGACAGTTCGGCAAGTCAGGATGGAGTATACTGCCCAGGCAAAAACTTGCTGGTAGCGTACATGCCGACTGGATACAATTATGAGGATGCTGTTCACACTTCTATGGAAGCATCCGTGGAGATGACTTCTCCAAGTGCTAAGTTCGTTAGGCGAAAGATTAGCGGAAGCTATGAAGTAAACAGAGATGGTATGTACAAGTACTACAAGGCTGGTGAGAAAATCACAACAGTTACTAAGAAGCAGGGAAATTTCATCGACGCACACGATGTACACACAAACGTCTCTGGTATTTGGTACAGCATTGACGACACTGGAATGGGAGGAGCGAGAGAGTTACATTTCAATCTTCTTGGATACAGAAAGCTAACCGTTGGAGATAAAGTATCCGGACGGCATGGTAACAAGGGAGTTGATGCAAAAGTAGATTCCAACTCTTCTATGCCTATGCTACCTAATGGTACTCCAGTTCAGATACTGCTGAATCCGCATGGCTTACCATCTCGTATGAATGCTGGACAGATCATGGAAGCACATTTAGGATTAGTAGCTACGGTTCTGGGAATCTATATAAACTCTGACTCATTTAATGGGGCATCCCTGCAAGAAGTTCAGATGCTGATGAAGATGACCCATGAGCTGGCTAACTGCGGTAACAAGGAGTTGTGTTGGAGCATTATGTCAAAGTATGGAATGCCACGTGAGTTACAAGAAACCGTGTACGGAAATATGGACCAGGTAATGGACTGGGCCGGAACATTCGATGAAGTTGGTGATTGTAGACTCTACAATCCAATGACCGGAAAGTGGTTCCCTCACAAGATAACCATCGGAGTTTCTACCATCTTAAAGATGAAGCAAGAGGGTGAGTCTAAGATACATGGACGTGGAGGTCCTCTTGATGAGGAATATATGATGACTTCTGCACAGCCAACCTCAGGTGGTGCACGAGGTGGCGGTCAGGCAATGGGCGGCATGGAGTCATGGGCAGTTCAGTCCTATGGAGCTTCCAATGTGGCACACGATATGGTGACTGTAAATTCGGATGATGAAGTAGGTAGAACTAATAAGTTACTTGATGCTTTCGGGTCTCCTGTGAGAATACCTGAGAAATATGCAGCACCTCGCGCTCTGACAAACTTCATATACTACTTAGAAGCACTTGGATTAAAACTCGAGGATGATGAAGGTTTATTGCCAGCTGTAGATAAGTACACTTCTCAGGAAAGATATATCTATGATGTTGGTAAAATGATAAACAAAGGAAGATTGGACGCAGTCAATGACTACGAGGTAGACGAGACAGAGGAGGCTTTATTTAGAAGTTTAGGATATGACGGGTAAAACACACATGATATGCAGCACGGCAGCTGTATCTGTGTACGCGTTAGCCCATTGGCGTGGTGTTGATATAGGAGGGGCTGAGATGCTTCCAGTCCTCTTTATCGCACCAGCAGCTGTAGGCGCTTACATGCCAGACATGGATATACAGCAGAGCCGACTTGGTTCTAAATTTAAGTTCTTATCTAAGAACATGAAGCATCGAGGTATCACGCATACCTTGGTTGTTCCAACAGTATTAGCTATAGCTGCATTTACGATGCAGTCAAGATCAGCTAGTATATTTGTAAGCATCCTTGTCGGTATACTTATGATGATGCTATTCGATAAGAAGATTGGTACAAGGAAGAAAGGTAAGGTTGCCAAAGTACTTGATATATTCACCAGTAAGATAGGAGTATTTGCTACTATCGCAATGGTGATTATGAGCTGGTTTAAGCCTAGCATAGGTTCAAGTATTTTGTTTGGTTTATTCCTTGGCTGGACACTTCATATATTCGAAGATATGTTTAATAATACAGGATGTCCAATACTCTATCCGTTAGCTAAAGGCAGGGTACACTTACCTTGGGTTGCGATCGTGAAAACGAGACACTGGACAGAAGCTGTATTCTTATTACTATGGTTAGGAGGTTGTGCAATATGGGCTTTATCGATACTGGCTGGAGCCTAAGTGATGGTGTCATTACAATACCGGAGTGGGCAAATAAGTGGGCAGCATACAGGTTCATATTAGAGGCCATTTATGATGGACACATCCCTACAGCCCGTGTAATAGGATATCACATTTCTTCCCCGACCATGATAAAGAACTCGCGTGGTGGAAGAATATTTGAAAGAGATATAAACAGTGCGGATGATAGACTCACCATAGCGGCTAATCTATCAGAGTTACTTGTGCCGGGAAATCCACCAGAACAGATACACACAGTACCACTATCTGGGAAGATAACGATTGACAACTTCAAAGCTGTCGTATCTACGAGGGAAGTTCCGGTACTCAGTTCTAACAATTACGTATTAACTACAATATCAGAGATCAATCTTGACCTAGCCCTTAGTAAATCAGTGGGATACAAGAGCGCCGACTATAATTATGATTGTATAATGAAGCAGCGTGGTGGGCATGTAAGTAAGACGCGGTTCTTTCCAATATACTCGTATCACAGTTTAGTGAAATTCATACGAGTACTTCCTTGGGACGAATCAAGTACTATACGGCTTAAGTACATGCATGGAATCACTGACTCAATACTACTTCCTATGCTGGAAGAGATGTACACATGGACTGAGTCGAAAGAGTGGCTGACAGATAGAATGCAGGAGGTAGCGAAGTGAGTCTACGTTTAGTACCATTAACTGACCAGGATATACGGCTAAGGTGTGCTGGAGAAGTAGACAGTACACAGGATATACAGAAACCTGTAGCACTTAAGCAGTTGGACGAGTTTATGATAAGTAAAGCTTCCGCCCATGTGCGCTACTACATCCAGCTGAATCTGCCGGTCATAAATAAGTTATTCACTAACAGCATCGTGACTATTCTGAATTTGAAGCAGGAAGTTGTAGATGGCCTGTGTGATTGCTCGATGTGCTATGACACAGACTACGACGAAGTAGCTTTAACGGCGGAAGTATACGAAGGATCTAAACTCTTCAACGGTCAGGCATTAGAGAGAATCATATCCAACTTCTCTATAGCTGAAGCCATTACGGACCTGCTTGATGTTGTTGTATCAAAACTCAAGTATAAAGATTTGGCGTATAGCTATTCTGATTCGGAGGGCATTCCCATCTATGGGTGCTGGAAGTTAAAGGTAGAAAGCACCGTAGATATCGGATATATTTACACTAAGCTGGAGACTATCCGCAACGCAAAGAATAACAGGAGTTTGTTCAATCGGTTATCTACGCTAACTAATCTGTACAATTCAATGCGAAACGAAGACATGGTGCGTGAGTATCTGATGAACGCATTTATATTACGTAAGCTCGTTGTCGTGCCGTATGCTATGAGACCGCAGGATGAGAAACGGAATCATCCACTGACCTACGCGTATTTGCAGTTATTCAGGCACAACAATGACTTCTCCATCTACAGAGAAGGTACAGAGATCGAGTTTCAGGATTACTACAAGCAGTTAGCTAAGTATGTTTACGGAATTACAGTAAAGAATGTCTGGGAAGATGAATACTCTACAGTAGCTAAGAAGCTGAAGAAAACCAAGCCGATTGTGGAAGAGCTGAAGGGCAAGAACGGTCACATCCGTGGTAAGATGATTAAGAAGCGTCAGGACTACTCAGGGCGTTCAGCGGTAGTAGTAGACCCGTTCTTATCGCTTGACACACTGGGAGTACCGAAGCACTTGCTGTGTAAGATGTTCAGAGAGTATGCCATTAGACTATGCGGATACAAGTCAGAGGATATCTTGGCAGGATTAGATGATCCGGATTTCAACGATAAGATGATTAGGGATCTCGCGGCTAAAGGTGTATTTGATGAAGTTCCTATTCTCATGGGACGTAACCCTACACTTCATAAACTGAGTATACAGGCATTTAGGATAAAACCAGTAGATGGACTTGCGACTCGAGTATCACCGCTTGTGTGTCCGGCGTACAACATGGACTTCGATGGTGATACGGCATGGGAAGCTATACCTGTGACTTCGCAGGCAATACGTGAAGTCAATAGCTTAATGCTTACGCAAAAGAACATCTTACTTCCTAAGACCGGAGAAAGCACAATATGTCCGCGTATGGATATAGTGTACGGGCTTTACATGTGCACAACTTCGAGAGTATCCTCAGGAAAGACAGCAACATATAGTGACAGAGAGGAGCTATGGCAAGCTATATATAAGCAGGAGATAATGCTCGGTGATACTGTTACTGTGGCTGACCGCGGCACTAATACTGCAGGTGTGTTGGCTTTCGAGTGTTGCTTCCCAAAAGGCGTTATCGCTGATATCGGGAAGACAGAAGTGATAACTTCTAAGACTGTAAAGAAGTATATTAAAGCAATTCAGGATTTCTCGCCTGCATCATTTGTTAACATTATCAACCACATAGTAGAATTGGGATTCAGAGTAGCTTACCTATATTGCCACTCAGTATCTATGCTGAAAGAACTGGATAGCACAACAGATAAGGCGAAAGCTTTCGACGAAGCATATGCGAAATACCATGCTGCAATGGAGGCTGTTAATAGACTCAATGACTACGGTTTCTATGATGAAGATAGCTACAATCTCGAGTTTAGCGAGAAGTTGAAGGATGTGATGGATGCACTCAAGGACGGAGTTTACGACAAAGTCGGCGATGATAGTATGTTCACTCTCATGGCTAAATCCGGAGCACGTGGTGATGTTAAGAACTTAGTGCAGATATTTGGTAGTAAAGGCCGTGTGCAAAAGTCAGATACAGAACTTTTCAACGTAACAATTGAGCATAGCTTACGGGATCAACTTACACCGCTCGAAGGATTTATCGCAGCTAACGGTGCGCGTAAGGGACAGATCGCGAAGTCCATTAAGACAGCAGATACTGGTTATCTTGGATATCTTATCATACAGGCCACATCACCTATCGTTATAGTAGAAGAGGATTGTGGTACTACTGAAGGTATCACTATATCTTGGGATTTAATACGTGAGTACCTTAACCGTCCTAATATGCAGGAGAAAGATAAACGCGACGCTGATGAAGAGGCAGACAAGATTATGTCTATGTTTATTAGCGGACGCTATACTCCCGATGGTGAATACATCTCACCTAATAGGGCGAAGATGCATAATAGAAAACCTGTGGTAATAAGATCCCCATTGAAGTGCAAGAACCCGTGTTGTGCAAAGTGCTATGGACTCGACCCTTCTACGGGAAGATCAGTGAAAGTAGGAGCACCTGTAGGATATACAGCCGGACAGAGTTTAGCTGAGCAGTGTACTCAGACAACACTTAAGGAGTTCCAAGGTGGTGGCGTACAGGCAGCAAGTTCACCATTCGAGAAACTGCGTGCAGTGTTATCTTGCAGTAACTTACGCAAGATCGCTGATGAAGGAAAGTATACAACATACGATCCCATCGCGTGGGCTGACGGTAAGATCGTCTGCGAAAAGATCACAGATATGTCTACGCGTGTGCGTATTGTATCGGACGGAAAGAAACGCGGTAACTATGGAGTGACAATCGTTGTACCGTCTGTAGAGAAGTTCAAGGAAACTCACGTAAACATTGGCGACACTATGCTTGAACAGAGAGGTGAGTTCGCAGCTAGTGAAGCACTCACACATTGGGGATATGACAGAACCAGAGAAGAGTATGTAAATATGCTATGGTTCCTGTTTAAGTCAACAGTGGAGATGGTTCCTATTCATCTTGAGATAACAGTAGCAGCCATGTCTGGACATGTGCCGTTAGTAACAGATATCACTGATCTGAAAGTTGGTGTACACTATACCGATAAGCAGTTGAAGAATCTTGGTTACGATTACAGTGGTACGATATTCAGGCATGAGATTACAGGAGTAAAAGACACTGTATTATCCGGACCTGACTTTATGCAAGCTATGTCTGACGAGCAGGTGAAGAAATCATTGCAGTCAGCGATATCTAACTGCAAGGTAGATACTATAGATGCCCCGCTTGTGCAAACAGCACTTGCTAGACCTATAAGAGTCGGTACTGGATTTACACCAAATTATATGGAGAATTAGTAATGATTGGAGACCTTGTTTTACGGGGAGTATCTGTTGGTACTGTAGTAGAGGATGCTCCCAATGATTACACTGTTTATACGCAATACGGACAGAAAGAAACTTGGCCCAAGAATGACATCACACAGATAGTTTCTTACGATGCCGTATTAAGTATGTTTGAAAGGAGTATACTTAATGCTACAGGGAACGATTGTGATAGCAAATGATCTCCTCGGATTCGTTGAAGAAGTAGGAGATACATTTTTGCAAGTGAAGGATAAGGAGGGTAAGCTGCATAAGGTCAACCGCTCCGTGTGCACTGAGATATGCAACCCAGCAGCACTCGCCCTCTTATTCTACAGAAAGATGATGGGTAAAGTCAATGTCTAAGATAAAGATCGAAGATGTTGAGTATACCCTGTACACAGACGAATTATCTCGTTATGATGGGTACTACTTCAAAGGTGAAATACACAAATATGAACCAGTAGACTCCAGAGTTATTGGGTATGTAAAAGAAGATAGCATGAAGATAGCGATATGTAAGGCTACTCACAAAAAGCTCTATCCGTTTATATACGGCGGTTTTGGTGTAGCAACATTAGCAGTATCTGTTATGTGTTTTCTAGCATTTAATCCTCAGATAGAAGTAGCGCACTGGGAACCCAAAAGTCGCGATAACATAATTGGAGAACTTGACGATGGTAATGTTCAAGTATCCAAAAAGTTTAAATACAATCAGTATGCTACCTATGACGGGGAGAATGTGACAGTCGCAGTATACACGAAAGGTTCTGACTATGCGCTAAAGGTTGGCGAGCTCCAAAGTGAGTATGTTCAACCTGGAACAAGTTTGATTCCGATGGATTTAGACTTACAACCGCAGGATACTAGACAAGCCAAACTGCTGGTCAAAAAGAACGATGAGATAGAAGAGTACCCATTAGTCATTGAGAGATTCAATTATACGCCTACTGAGTTAGCGCTTGGTAGCGATAAAGATTTTGAGGCAGGAGTTAGCGAGATGGGTGGTGTGCTGGAACAGATAGCTCCAGAAGAGCCAACAGAAGCCGTAGACCCAGACACTGAATGGAATAACTATACAGATAATGATTACGACTTCGAGAACTTTCCTGTCATTAAAGATCCTCAGTATGAGCAGTATTATGAAATGGAAGAGGAAGACGAAGAATATGAGTGATTTAGAGAAGTTCATTGTCTCGAGATGGATGTACTCTATCGGAGAGCCCATAATATCTGATAGTGAGTATACATTATTGCTGGCAGCTATCCGCTCTAAATATCCAGACAATGAGTATGTACACCGGTCATGGTCGAGTGATCCTTGTCCTGTAGACTTGCTTAAGAAGTATGGGTATGACTGGGCCGTAAAGGACATCATATTATCAGATAAGACTGAGTCTATACCCAGCATAAACGATATAGCAACACTCCACTCTCTGTATTGTAATCTGAATGAAGAATCAACTCTATCTTACAAACATGATGGGTGGAATATTCAGAGTGCTTACTATAACGGCGAGTTGGTGAATATTCAGACTAGAGGTAGAGCGAGTGATGCTATATCTGCTGAAGCTTTGATTGAGAAAGTACCGAAGAAGATATCTAAAATGGGAATGGTCAAAATTGCAGCGGAAGCCACTGTATCCGACTACAATTATCGGATCGTAAAGGGAGTTTTGAACTCGAGATCACAGCGTGGTGCAGTATCGAGCTGTTTAGCGCGCAAGGATTTCATTAAGTACCTCGATCTCCATGCATTCTCGATACTCACAGACGAGCAGGTAATGAATCCATTCCCTCAGCTTGAGGAGTGGGGATTTCAGACTCCAAAGTGGTGTACTGTGAGAACTTATGATGAACTGGTGAAACAGATGCATGAGTTCTCAGATTACGCAGAGTCGTATGGATGCCCGACAGACGGACTGGTTCTGCGAAACAGCGTAACTAGAGCGATACGATTGCTTCATTGGGAAGAGCCTATATACACTACTTATGTTGTAGGTTATGACGAATCCTACGGTGCACATCGTATTGGAGTTAAGGCTGTAGTAAAACCAGTGCATATGAAGAACAGTACTCAGCGCCTCGTATCTTGCACTAACTATCAGAGAATTATTGACAATAACCTGCGAGTCGGCCTACCCATAGCTTTTAGGTTATCTTCGATGGCGATTGCTGATTTAGATGAAGAGGCTACGAGACTCCTCCAAAGCGAGTGGGCAGGAAGAGAGGAAGAGTTCAGAAAGTGGGTCGATGAAAGAGAAGAACTTAAGATGGCGGATTTGTAGTTTAGCATTAGCTACAAGTATCGCCTTGAATACGCTGACAGTACAGGCTGAGGTGAAAGATAAACCTGTAGCAAAACTCGAGGTAATGTCACAACCTCAGCGTACTGTATACGATGTTGGAGAGGATGTAGATCTCTACGGAATGAAAGTTAAGGTAACATTCACAGACGGAGAAATTTACGTAGCGAACTCTAACGATTTAACATACCAGGGATACCAGCCTAATGTAGAAGGTTCACAGCTCATACTTGCTATGTACGGAGAATATTCTGTTCCTATAACAGTTACTGTGAAGCAAGGGGAGTTGCGTAGTATCTCTGTAAAATTGAACAAGACCGGTGTGTGGATAGCAGGAACTACTCTCACTCCGGATATGTTTAAAGTAACGGCACACACAGACTCTGGTTCTACTAGAGATGTTGAAGACTTTACGATAACTCCGACTGTACTAACAGAAGGCAGAAATAACATTACGATTGACTACCATGGAGAAACAGCGACAGCAGTTATTGATGCGAAGAAGAATTCAGTTCAGACTATCCGTATAGAGTCTCCCGGAAAACAGGAGTTCGACTACGGAGAAGGATTCAGTACGCAAGGGCTTAAAGTAATCGCTCATTTCCTAGACGGTAGTGAAAGAGATGTTACAGCTGACTGTACAGTGACTGGAGTTAATACTGGTAAACTCGGTGAACAGTATGCTAAGGTGGAATACGAGGAGAAACTAGTAACCTACAAGGTGAACGTTGTGCAGTACATTTTCGATCACATCGACATTACAAGATGGAAAGACGAGAATGTAGTTGAAGTTTACTATAAAGACAGAGAAGAGCCTGTGGTAGTTACAGCTCAGAATGTCTATATAGTTGATCAGGACAGTACAGGTACACGTACTTTCCAAGTACATGTAGGGAATAACGTATATACAGTCGAAAGTGAAATACCGAAAGAAGAGAGGGTCTATCGGAATACTAAGATGATTAACGTTAGTGTACCTATAGGGTTGGATACAGAAGTGGACGTCGAGGGACGATTAGGTTATATACCGGAGACACCACTCGAGGCCAACGGAGTTAGGATTTCTATTGAAGAAGTAGATAAGTGCGAATCGTTAGAAGGATTGCCTGCTACTATCTCTAATGGGAAGTTGACTCTACACTTAGAACGAGATTATGCTGAACCGAAGTACTACAGGTGGAAAGCAAAACTGGAGGTTGAGTAATGTCGAGATTCAGAGGGATTTATATAGCATCGTTCGCTCTTGGAGTACTTACTCCGATAGCGGCTGTGCTGTTCCTTATCTCACAAGTACCTGACACACAGGAAGTCATAGATAACACGCCTACACAGACAATCGTAGTCCCCGCAGCGGATGTTGATATATTCAATGTAGAGTATGACATGTACGGGAGATACACGTTAGGTGAGGATATAATAGGATGTCAAGTAGTGAACAACCAACACAACAGTCATAATTGCGTTGTGTATCTAGTGGAGAACGGACTGGAAATTACAGAACGCGCAGAGTTAATGCCTAGCAATAGAATATTATCTTTTAAGCTTAACAGTACATATTGGCAAGAGACTGGAGAGTACCCAATGATATTGGTGTATGAGATAGAGACAGAAAATGGTAACACGACAATAGAGTGTCCGTACACTTTACAAGTAAATAAAGAAAGGTAGAAATATATGCTAGATGCAGATGTAAAAGAAAGAGTATGTGATTTAGCTTGGGAATTAGGCTATGACTGGGATGATGAAAAGGTGGAAGGTTTGTTTAAGAGTTTTATAGACCAGCATCCGGATAGGGAGGAACTTCCCACTGGAGTGCAGGAATTATATAAACTAATACAGGCTTATGAGGAGGGGTTACGTATTGCTTAAGAAGTTGATAGTCATGTCACTATCGGCACTGTTACTAACTGGATGTGGAGGTACGTCAGAAGAGGAGACAGTTCCTACGCCGGAGTATTTAAGTATAACAGAGGTATCAGTGTCGATAGGTGACGAAACTGTCGTGTATACAGCGACGAACAACGAGGCAGTTAAGTCGTATTCGGATAAGCAGTTTATTGTATATCCGGACAAGACACTGTTTGATACTGTTCAAGTTGATTTCGTCCAGGGTAATAGTTTGAATAACTATATACAAGCTTACTACGACGGGGTTGCAGGTGAGAAGTCTACTTTAATAGACGGATCTTTTACTACAGCAAGTAAAGCTTATTGTCTGAAGCAAACAGAGGATTTGAACTACATCATAGTGTGTGGAGACAAATCAAATGAAAGCTTTGTTAATGACTTGTGTGAAAGGCTTTAAATGAGATTCACGCGAATTGTGGCTTTAGCTTTAGCCATATCCACTTTAAGTAGCAGTATATCTTTTGCGGCTACTTGGAACCAAGAAAATGGTATCTGGTATTGTGATACAAAAGGTTGGGTAGAGTGCTCTGATGGGTGGTACTACACTAACCACGAAGGAAAGATGGTAACGAACGATGTAGTGGATGGTTACTACTTAAGCATTACTGGTAGGATGATAAACCCAGATAATGATTACGAAAAACTGATTAACGCTTTATCTGTGAATACTGGACTAACTGTGTATGATGTAAATGTGGAAGGCATACATAAAGCATTACATGCACGAGGTTTTAAGATGCCAGTACAATACACCACGTATAAGGATGGGAGTATTGAGTACGGATTATCGGTTGAATCGCAGAAAGCTTTTAAGGACCAGCTTAGTACTATAAACGAGTGGGTTTCCAAAACAGATAGTAGATTTAGTAGTTTACCGATACAAGAACGTATAAGAGCTATACATGATTTTGTGAGAGAGACTTTTACATACGGGGAGAGCGGGTCTTTGCATGAATCGCTGCAAACGGGTAAAGCTGTTTGTTGGGAATACGCTTCGCTTTTTCATATATTAAGCGAACGCAATGGAATTGATTGTGAGTATGTAGAGGGCCTGGCCAACAATACAATCGAGATAGCACCACACGCATGGAATAGGGTGTGGGTAGACGGTAAAGCCTATCTTGTAGATTGTTGTTGGAACGATACAGCTAATACAGATAAATACTTCATGATTGAATCATCTACTGAACATTATGAATTAGGAGGTACTTATGCGTAAAAGAGCACTTTTATTTGCTTTAGCCCTTTCCACTGGACTTGCATCTACGGCTTATGCAGGTACGTGGTTTAAAGACGAAGGACGTTGGGCCTATCAGCAGGACGACGGTACTCAGATCAAAGAGGGATGGTTTACGGATACGGACGGGCGTGTGTATAATTTCACAGGCGGAGTCGTTCGTACAGGATTTTATAAAGAGGGAGACTCGTGGTATTACTTTGATCAAACCTCTGGAGAGCGTAAATCTGGTTGGGTTCAGGACGATAATAAATGGTATTTTATGAACCCGGCAGGAGTTATGCAGACAGGTTGGATTACTGTCAATGGTAACTGGTATTACTGTAAAGGCGACGGACACGCTATTACGGATAGAGTAGAGGATATTAACGGTAATAAGTATTACTTCCATCCGGACGGTCACCTCGCTAAGAATGAGTGGGTGCTGGATAATACTTACCACGCTGATGCTAACGGTATGCTGGATACGAGCACGTGGGTTGAGGGTGTCTATGTGAATGGTACTGGAAAAGTACAGGACAGTGAATCTAAATCTAGTACCAAGGAAGAGAAGATCGACAACAAAGTATTCACTCTAGAGGAATACAAGAAGTACGCAGAGGATGCTTACGATCGATATGTAGACAAACGCAATGAATTATTCGACTACATTAACGAGTATCGCATGGAGTGGAACGAAAAGAACGTCTACAATTATTCCGGAGAAGATGACGACTACATCGAAGAGCATGAGCTTCAAGAGTTAGATCAAGTAGATGCGCTTGACTATGCAGCTTGTCTACGTGCAGCTGAATTAGCTTCTCAGCAGAGAGCGAGCGGCGCTAGACCGGACGGTAGAAACTGGGATACGGTATTAACGGACTATGGTGTATCAGCTACTACAGTTGTAGAGAGTGTTGCTTTTGGCATCGATGACGCAGAAGATGTATATGACGAACTCAAGAGTGGTAGTGGGCATTCAAGTTACTGGCAGAGAAAGCAGTACACTAAGCTGGGAGTTGGCTGTGCGTATGACACTGACGGCAAAGCATTCTGGGTACTCCTGTACGTAGAGTAGGAGGTTTATCATGAAATACTATAATGCCAGTCTCTATGGAGAGAACGATAGACTCACGAAGAATAATATCATCGAAGTAGAAGATGGTCATGTCGTATCTATCACCAAAGGAACTAATCCAGTAGTAACTGACGAAGATTATGACTGCAAAGGAAAGTTAGTCTATCCGTCATTCATGGACAGTGCAGTAGTGATTCCAGGATCTGAGCAATTCAAGTTATTCGGTGTAGACATTTCTGATGTTAACAGTATGGAGGATTACATCACGCGACTTACAGCAGGTGTGACTGAACACGGTATACGAGGATTCGGATTCAATACAAATATTCTCGGAGTAGATGGTGCTGTTAGAATCAAGAAACTGCTCGACCGTATTTGTCCTCATACAGCAGCATATGTATGGGCAGATGATATGTCAAATGTTATTGTAAATGATTTCGTCTTGGAAGAGGCGAAGAGATGGTTTACAGTCGGAAGAGATCTTTACACTGATGGCATGCTAGATCTCGCAGAAGTGCAGTATCTGCTGAAGAACACAGATATCTTTAGCTTCACACATGACGAAATGGAATTGGCTATTATGTCTTTCCAGAAAAAGATGTTGTCTGTGGGAATCACAACTGTTAGGTCATTAAGTATGTACTGTACGCTGGAGACACTTGACGTTCTTTGCGACATGATGCGTAAAGGTACGCTACTTCTTGATATTATTGCTTATATGCCAGTTTACTACTTTGACAGTTATGAGGATATCATAGCTCGTTGGGCTAAGTATGCAACTTTCAGCAGCGATAAGATCAACATTGAAGGAGTTACTGTGACTCTCGATGGCTCTATTGATTCTGGGCAGGCAGCACTTAAGCAGCCATATGAATGTGATCCGTCTTGGACTGGAAGTGTTCTTTGGAACAGAGTACAACTTACAACTACGCTCAGGAAATTAGCTTCGAGAGGGTTATCAGTCAACGTGAACGCTGTCGGTGATGCTGCTGTTGATGTAGCAATTGACGCGTTGATTGCTTCGAAGTACGATGGGTTACACAAGCCGGTTAGGACACTGACACATGCTTATCTGATGGACGATGATGCTGTCAAGCTGTGTGCTAGAAATGATATAACTGTGTGCGTCGAACCCAACAGTGTGCCGTACAACAATACGTTCTATGCTGGAGATCGTATTATGATTGGCGACAGAGTTTACAGTGAGTACCCTATCGGAAGATTAGCGTATGCTGGTGTGAATTTAATCGCAGGAAGTAATTACCCGACTCAGTCGGAAATATCTCCGATTCATGGAGTATATAAAGCAACTCACAGAGTAAGTGCAGACGATGTGACTCCATATAAAGTACTCGAGATGTATGGGTCAAATGCACGTGAGTTATATGGATTGTCCTATCATGAAGGAAGCGTTGCGCCGGGAATGCGAGCTAACTTTGTGATTCTGGATAAAGATATTATTCACATGAGAGAGGACCTGCTCTGTGATATAGAATACCTGGCTACCGTCGTAGATGGTGTAGTTCAGTGGGAAAAATAATATAGTGGAGGGAGCTTCATGGAACTTTACGAACACAATCAGGAAACATACGAAAGAGCTCTCAGTATGCTCGAAGTGTACAAGGAGTGTGCTATAGACCAAGCAACAGGTACTGGTAAATCGTTTATTACCATGAAGCTTCTCGACACTATATTTGCTGACATGAGTGTGCTCTATGTTGTACCAACTATGGCAATAGCGCAGAGCATACAGGATTATAAAGAGTGGAAATACGACAATGTGGTATTTACAACATATGCAGACTTAAAACATGTGACGCAGATTCCAGATGTACTAGTACTTGATGAATTACACAGAGCAGGTGCTAAAACGTGGAATACTTACGTGATGCGAATCAAGCCCCTTGCGAAATACTCGTTAGGCTTATCCGCCACGCCAGTCAGATATCTGGATGGAAAGCGTGACATGGCAGCCGAGTTGTTCAATGAGCACGTCGTGCATGGTCCAGATGTATATACAGCTGTACAGAAAAAGATTCTACCGGAATTTGACTATACTGTAATCCTTGGAGATGTGGAGAAGATTAAAGTAGATTTGAACAATCCAACCACTGACCCTACTATCAAGATGAAACTTAGAAAGCTCAGATTAGATGATTATGATTTAATTGAGAGAATGAGGAGACATATATCCCGGCAGCATAGAAAGGCTATTGTATTCTTTAGTACGGTACAAGAGTTAATCAGTGCTGATATAAAAGATTGGTTTGTGTCCAACGTTTCTATATACGCAATGCACTCGAAGCAGAGTAAGAGCAAGAATCTCAAAGAACTTGAAGCATTCAACAGAAGCAAGTGCGGAGTTTTGAAAGTTGTGAATATCGCCAACGAGGGATTACATCTTGACGGAGTAACGTTAATTGTATTTGTGCGTAGAACTTCGAGTGGTAACGTGTTCTTACAGCAGTTAGGTCGAATACTAACAGCTAAGCATACTGGAACCAAACCGCAAGTAATAGACCTTGTCGGGAACTACAAGAACCTCAGAACAACTATGTGCAGTATCCCTCAGCAGAGAACCGTAAGAACAGGAGAAGCACAGGATACAACAGTACTTTTCGACAAAGTTGTTGTAACATATGATGAGGTAGCACTTCAGGTTATGGACATTTACAATATAGTAGCTTCCGAATGGAGTACAGTAGAAGATGACATACTCCGGCTGTATTGGAAATCTGAAGGACGCGAGGTTACTAAGCGTCTTAACGGGAGGAGTCCAGAACAGTGTCAATCAAGAGCAAGAGTACTTGGGCTGTGTACTACCAATAGATGGTCGAAAACTGAAGATGATATACTTAGAGTATTCTATCCGATGGAGAAAACAGGAGTAATTAACCGACTTCCCGGCAGGACACTATCGAGTATAACAGCAAGAGCACGGAAGCTAGGACTACAAGATGTGTGGTCTCGTGAGGATTTGTATATCTTGAAAGAGGTAGAACTTACTGACATACCAAAGCTATTACCACATCATACTGAAGAAGAGATACGAAATAAGCTACGAGAGATAGGTCGCGTATAGTTACCTTATTTGTCGAAAACTAAGCACCATTCTTTATATATTATTAGAATGGAGGGAGCAAATGGAAACCACTATTACAAGACGCTCATTCATAGTAGTGCCTGTTATTACAGACAGAGTAGAAGATAACGTACGAGCCAGATACCAGATGGCTCGTATAATTAGGAGGGAGGTATTACCTCATGGAAGAGGATTTAAAAGTAAAAGCAACAGAGTTAGGAAAAGAGTTTGAAGATATCGAGGAAGTGTGGCTGCTCCATGATGTTATTATGGTAGTAGGTGGCAATCACTCCGAGATCGTAAAGAAATCGCAGTTCGATGGTTACTATGTTGGCCACTGCCGCAAGAATACTTCTATTCATGATCAGATAGAAGAGGAAGGTGTTCTGTTATACAAGCGATAAGTAAATCCCTGCGTACTGATTTCATCACATTGTCGGAGTTTGTCAGGAAATTATCAGATGGTGAGTACGATGAATACGAGTTACCTGTACGCAGGTGGTTATTAAGCTACGCGTTGGTATCACTGTTAGGATGTGTACATCAATGCAGTAATTCCATCACAGTCAATGAGACGAGAGAATTTAAATGGACAGGATACACGAAGTTACGCAAGATGGTCGATAGCGGATTAGTCATATGGAATTCAGCTATTGAGTTGTGTGGCTATAACCACCAAATAGACGGCGCTCAGGCAAGCAACGCTTTAAACTGGTTGTACACTTATCGTAACGGTGTGGCGCACTGTGGTGTAAACCATGCCCGTTACTGTTTACAAGTTTTAGAGGGAGATAAGGAGACTGAGAAAATTGTGCAGATAATCTTAGTCTATATGTTCATTCTAATTAACACATGTGTAGAAGCTTACAGTGCAGAAGAGCAAGAAGACTATGCTGTATGTTTCGCTGAGTTAGTGGAGGTATTACATGCATGATTTAGATTATCTGGTAACACTTACCAGATTAGGTCACTTCCCTACGGAACTATCCCGTCAGATAGCCGTGGAGAAAGGAATCAATACAGTAGAAGCTCTTAATATATTTGTTGAAGGGGAAGAGCGTATACGTAAGGTAGCTGATGCACTGCCGGATATCTACAGAGAATCGGATCCGGCTGTACGTAGACAGCAAGCAATAGACTATCTTAAGAGAATGGAGGAGAAGTAATGGCTATCTATGGAATAGACTTGGGAACGACTAACAGCCTACTTGGGGTTGGCGATAAGTTACTCACGGGGTTAGTGCCGTCAGTTGCTGATATTGACGCTAAGACTGCTGGAGCTGTCAACCTAAGCAATCCAAATGCTGTAAGATCGTTCAAGGTAGATATCTCGATGGGACTGGAAGGACTACAGTCAATCGTAGCTTCAACGGAAGTTCTCAAGCAGTTAAAAAGGGAAGCTGGGTTAAAAGGCACGATACAGGCCGTAATCACTGTTCCTGCTGATTTCGATGACAGTCAGAGACGTGCCACAGTGGAAGCTGCTAAGCACGCTGACATTGAAGTAGTGTCGCTCGTGAATGAACCTACAGCAGCAGCAATGTACATCACACAGGGAAAGAAAGAAGTTGCAGTTGTATTCGACCTTGGAGGAGGCACATTCGATGTATCTGTTATCGACAGTCGCTTTGGTAACTTCGATGTGCAGTATTCTGCTGGAGATCCAAAGTGTGGAGGAGATAATCTTGACCAGCTCATTCTTAGGTATTTCTGTAAGCAAGGTAAGTTGAGTTTATTCAGACTCGATAAATCAGCTAAGATGGAGCTACAGAAGCTTTGTACAGAAACAAAGATTCGTATGCAGAAAGAGCGTAAGAACTTTGTCGTAGATTTAAAAGCATTTGGTGGAATTAAGGTAGACTTCACTGAAGATGTCTATATTCAGCTCATGAAGTCAGCTTTCATGAAATGTATTACATTACTGCACAGAGTAATCAACAGCTCTTTGGAAGTAGGTTCAAAGTATGATTTAGTACTGGTAGGTGGTTCAACACGGTGTCCATATTTGAGGGAGTGGATAACTAAAGAAGTCGGGCAGAAACCAATCGACATTACCTACGACCCAGATAAGGCTGTAGCCTACGGAGCAGCGTTATACGCCAAGATGGTAGAAGATGGAGAAATCGACTACATGGTCTCCGATATCACAAAAGCGTTATCTATCGGTCTGCAGGACGGAACGGTGCAGAACATAATCCCTGCTAACAGTAAAGTACCGATCGAGGAAGAGATTATGTTGAGTAACCCAGAATCAGCTGATTGCTTATCGCTTGCGTTATATCAGGGCGATAGCGGGTTAATCGTTAACAACTCTTACATCGGAAAGCTCATATATGATTATGGTGAAACCAAAGCCCCATACGCAGGTAATGTGTTTGTTACTGTTAGTGTCGAAGCTTCCGGTATTGTGAAGTTATCCTGTAAAGAATTAGGGAAGAAAGCTGTCACAAAAGAGTTGGTGATCTCATGATTGTGGGCACAAAGGATGTATCGCCCGAAGAAGTCCGTAAGCATTGTCGAAGTGTGACAGCCCTAACTAGCTTCTGTGTAGAGTTAGTGCCGAGACTGTTCAGACATGACGAACGGATAGTATCCAATCAGAAGTACCTCGTAGCTCTTATGGTGAGAGATTTAAAATCAATACCATACGAGACCCGCAGGAACTTATATGAGGGATTACTCGAGGGGGTCGCCATAACAGGGGTCGCCAATGAGATCTACGATGTTGATTATCTAATGTCGCAGATAGATATAGATAAGCTTGCGACATTCGTAAACAAAGGAGGGGTAAGATGAGGGTATTTGAAGATGAGATACGTTTCACCGAAAACACTTTTTATTTGTGCGGTGATAACTGTAATGAAATCACGGTATCAGTAAATGAGACATTTTACGCCAAGCTTCGATGGTTATTAGAATCAGGCTGTGATACTGTATTAGATTATGAGGACGAAGATTTTGAGATATTCTTCGGACCGTATATTATGCGCGACACTACTGGCTACGTGATTCAGGTTATAGATCGCAAAACCAGAGATGTCATAACCAGTAGATATCCGTTTGGGATTATTCATCTTGAAGATATTAAGAGAGACCTTAGGAGGGTATACAATGGCTAAACGTAGAAAGAGAACTTATACCAAATCTTGTAGAGCGTTAATTACCAAGGAAATGTGGGTGTTATTACAGGAACTTAAGGTTAAAGAAAGAAGATCGAAAGCTTCCATCATTAGGTCGGCAATCACAGAGTATTATGAGAACCACTCTAACTAGGAGGCTTTCTTATGTTGAGAACAGAATTGGAAATATTATCAGGTAAGCTGATACAAGGCGACTTAACACCCGTTGTGTATTCGCTCATTAAAGACAGTCCTTTCCTAGATGATATATTCTTGTATAGTTCGATACAAAGGGAGGACACAGCAGATGTTAATGAGGAAAAAGTTTCCGGACATGCCAACAACGACAGTAACAGCAGACCTGCTTTCGCGGTTTGGCTCTCCGACGAGGTACAGTCTATCTCCATACCAAGGAATGAGATCGATGCTCAAAGGGAAGTACGCAGACCTTCTAAGCGTTCCAAACCTAGAAGCGATTATCCGAGAAAAAGATGATTTTGAATTCTGCAAAGATGAATTTGTGTGTACGTATGATAATCATGCATTAGGTGGTATAACTGAGCAGTGTACGGGCATGACGATCGCAGGTGAAGAAACAACTCAGGTTGGATTTGCCGCTAAGCCTACAGATTTAATGCCACCTAGTTATCTTATGCGATTCGAGGATCAGATTCCTGAGGAGAATATGCGAACCTTTGTGTTGCACGTACTCAGCAATACAGTGCGGCAAGGCAAACTTTATAAAGACTATTTGAAGGAAATGGAGGTGCAGGAGAATACTTTTGACACCGGAGATGGTGAAGATGAAATCAACGCTAACGAGTTACAAAATGATTATACAGGAGATAAAGCTGGCGCTGCTGAAGTAGCTAAAGCTAAGAAAGATTTAGCATACTGTCTGTACAGATTAAATCTGCTCAGCGGCGTGTGTCACATCAATATGCTGTCTTTGATATTCGCATATCTTGTCGCTAACCCAACGCAGGCAAGTAAGCGAATTGGGCCTTCTAAGTTACTAGCAGCAAAGCCTGTCTATTACTCAGACCAGCACGGTAATTGTACCACTGTAATTACGGATGAAACTGATAGAAGTCTCCGTGCTGCTTATGGTCTCATTAACAGTTCTGATGTAGAGAAGTTCAAGGAATTCAGGTCTGATATCAGGAAGACTTTCAAGTGCATTCATACTTTGAGAATCAATCCAAGAGCAGACGATCCTGCTCTGTATACACATGAGTTCTGTAAGAGGATTGCTCACGATTATATGATAGATAACTGCAGCTACGTGTCGCGTAAGTTTGGAGGATACAACAAAGACGTACTAAGTCAGTTACGTGGAATGTCTTTAGACATGGTTGTAAATAATAGTATCGAAACACGTATTGACCCGGAAGAAACTATCATCAATTTAATATGCTCAACGCTGTCAGTACCGGAATCTATCTATAGGGCATTCTCCACAAAATACTCTGGATTGTACGCCAATGACTATTATAAGTTATTGGAGTTGCATAAATCAGATGCTATCATTGAACTCACTGGAGATTTGGCAGGTATGCAAACGGATGAAGCCGGATTCTACCTGTCAGTAATAGGAGAACCTTACACCATAGATATAACCAATATCATACGTGTGCACAAGAGCTACACGACGATGCAGGCTTATATCCATCGAAGCGGGTGGGTAGTCTGTTTGCCTACCGGTCCAGCGCTTGTCATGGCTAGACTGGATAACTTCGTCAAGAACTTCGACATACAAGATGTTGGTCATATCGAGTGGCAGTTATTTACAGTAGATGAAAACAGTTAACATAACAGACTTAACGGCAGATGATTTAATGCGGCTGATAGATGAGGGAGAAAGGTTTTATGTCAGAACAAGTAGTAAAAGCAATCTATTACCCGACTGTTTACCTAACGCTAGACGAGACGCGTTTTGGTTCAAAGAGACTCCGGCAGCCTGCAAACCCGTACGTGGAACCGTTGAAGAATAAGAAGATTCTTGTGAAGATAGACTTACTGGAGGGACTGGAGGAAGTCTGGGGTGAGTCTATCCTCATAGCCAGAGACAATATCTATAAGATAGTATCTGGAGATGTAGACGATGATACGTATCATAAGTTAGTATGCACGTATTACAGAACTCACTCATCTTTCGCAAACTTCATTGACTACTGTTACATGAGTCGATCTGAGGAAGAGCCGTTCATAAAGAAGTTTGTGGAAGAGACAAGAGCAGTGATAAGGAATTACGGATTACTTGTGGAGGATTTAGTGATGAATAAGTATGGCGGTAACAAGTTCCTGCTCGAGGATCACGAGTACCGATACTACGCCGTGCATCCTATATGTGATTTAACAAAACTGAAGGGAGTGGATTACATCCAATGATGACACGTGGTATCTATATGGATTACGATGGAGTCATCCATCAGTTTTATGAGGCGGAGTCTAATCAGTATTACCGATTAGATATTTGCAAGCAAGGCACACAGTTTCAGGTAGACCCTTTCGGTGTAGAGTATTCTATATACCGAAAGAAAACCACAATGGAGTTTGGTGACAAAAAGATTTACGAGGAATATAAGAAACTCCGAGAAGCTATATATAACACGCGTGGAAATGAAAGGACAGAATCTTTGTGGTCGGAAGGTAGTTATTACCAAATGACCTACTCGGATAATGACAACAAACATTTCCATGCTAAGACAACGATGTGTAATGGCACACTAGCTGAGTATGAAGCACATCTTGATGTTTACTTCATCAAGTACTCAGTATCACAGGAACAGCCTGTGAAGATGGAGCCATTAAACATCATGCAGTATAAAGAGAAAACTCTCACTATGGGAAATGATCATGAGAGTTACACAACACCGTATTACCCGTATGATGTACTAATCAAGAGATACGACTTACAGCATATTCTCGACATGGACCTAGTGGTCGCTGACACAGAGGAAGTAGCAGAGCAGCGACTTAAAGAGTGGTACGAGTCAGATGCTGAATACAAGGGATTCGACACGGAGACCACTGGTCTTGATATTTGGTTGCACGGTACAGATAGATTAACTGGTATTATCCTATCAATCGACGATACATCGGCAACCTACTTCCCATTCGGTATGAATAAAATCAACAACCTATCTAAGGAGTTTTTGGATAAGTTGATGAAGTGTTGTATCGAGCAGGAAGATAGACTAGTGGCTCACAACAAGAAGTTCGACCGGCAAGTTATGATGATGGAGGGTTACGACTTACGTGTTAAGTGGGATACAATGATAATCTCATTCATGCTTAACCCTGTAACAACTCGAGGCGCTCATGCATTGAAAGAGTTGATCGACAGTATATTCGGAGAAAAGTTCTTGGAACTTGATGAGATTTTCATTTCATCAGCTAACATCGACTTTAGTGTGTTGGATATCGACATAACTAGGATATACGCTTGCCCCGACTCAATCAACGCAGTAAGACTTCTTAAGCATCTGAAGCCACAGGTACCGGATATCATGTGGCCAATCATTAACATTGAGATGGCTCTCGCAGACCTTAAAGCAGATCAAGAGTATTATGGTATCAGGGTTGATGTACAGAAGTACAAGAGCAACTATGAGAACTGTAAGTATATACTCGACATGCTACTAACCACATTTAGACGCATGACGCACGAGGATGGTAATATTGGTTCTCCAGATGTTCTCTCAACTCTGCTGTACGACAAGATGGGTTGCAAGGTTTTAATGCGAACCAATACAGGTAAGAGATCTACATCCGGTAAGGCGATTGATAAGTTAGCTAGACAGAAAGCTGACAAGCCCCACAATATTACACAGAACATGGTAGACCTGAATGGTAAGGTTATCATTAAGGCTAAGGACTTGGCAAACTCAAAATACCCGGCACTCGTTATACTTTCAAAGTATCGTGAGTATGTAAAACTTTCCACAGCTTTCTATGCTAGATTCGAAAGGACTATGAGCGTAGGCAGAGTGCATTTCTGGGTAAACCAGAACGGCGCGTCATCTGGTAGACAATCATCTCCAATGCATCAGTTACCGCCAGAGTTGAAAAGTGTAATATTATCAGATTCACCTACAAAAGATTTGTGGGGACCTGATTATTCTCAGGTAGAGCTGAGGTGGATTGCTGGACTTGCCAAAGAGAAAGATTTGGTGGAGATGTGTAAAGACCCGAGCAACGATATCCATCGAGTTTGTGCATCACTTATTACCGGAAAGGAAATGTGGGAAATCACAAAAGCCGAGCGTTCTATCAAGAAGAGAGTTAACTTTGGTGTAGTTTACTTAATCTCAGGTTACGGACTAGCAGGACAGATTTATGGTCCAGGCTATAATGAGGAGCAGGTAAAATACTGTCAAGAGCAGCTTGATGCGTTCTACAAGAGATTTAAGCGAATCGATTTGTATTTGCATGAAAACGCAAGAAAGGTTCGAGAGCGTGGCTACATGCAGACAGCTTTTGCTCGAATCAAATACTTCAAGGAGATATTTGACCCAGATATTACGCAAAGGAAAAAAGCTTCATTGGTGCGTCAGGCTAACAACATGCCTGTACAGGGTTCCGCAGCTGACCTCATGAAGATAGCCGAAGTAAACTCTTACAATTACATCAGAGCGAAAGGCTGGAACAACCCGGGCAGTGATGGTTTACCTCAGGTAAGAGTGATGCTTTCGATTCATGACGAGATGCTTATATCAGCTGACCAGAGCATACCCATGGAAGAAATCATCACGATGATTGCGAAGTGTATGCAGGTAGATGTTGACGGTTGTCCGCCATTCTTCGTATCACCGGCTCGTATGGACAACTGGGAAGGACACTCAGACGATTCCCTTGCTATACCAATTCCATACAGAGACATTCTGATAAGTGATTACGCAAGAACAGGTAAATCAGTTTTCCAGCGATCGTTCTATGAAGTAGGTTTACCTAAAGAGAAGATGATTGAGTTACTGGAAGACAAATCGTTCATCAGGGATAAGGTAGAGAAGTATCTTCCATACGCGACATTTACCAAGCTGTACGGTGACTATAGTGATGAGTTGAACGATAAGCATAAGCACAGAGCGCTAGAAGCGTTTATACAGTCTGGTAATACAAGATACTGCGATGACAATTATGTGGAGAAATTATCTACGTATAGAGATGGAGTACTTCACGATTACATGAATGACTTGATCGTTAAGTATGGACCTGATCCGCAGAATGTCGCGGATCACGTGAGACACCCATCATTAACACACGACCTTATTGACAGATTCTCAGACGATATGCGCGGTATGGACTTAGACCATGTAGGTCAAATCAGTTTCGCCACAAAAGCTTATATGGAGTCAGCAACAAATCAGCACGTAGAACCTGAGCCTGTAGAGATAGTACAGGAGACAGACACTGAGCTGTGGTATGCGCAGACAGAGAATCTATATCAATTCGATAAAGACGGTAATATCATTTATGAGGAAGATGTTGAAGAGGACGAGGATATTGATGTCCTGGATGACCCCGACTATATTCTTTACAGAACGGAAGGGAAAATCTACAAAGTATGGAGGCTCATGGATAAGATATTGCTTGACGTCAATCAGCTCTCTACAGACAATATAAACAAAGTAATCGCACGAGTTTGGCAAGACCGAGACTCAGACGGTTTCTATAGTGTTTATTTAGTGTTAGACGGTAATATGGTTAACACGGGATTTAAGGTAGAGGATTTAAATACAGAGGAGGTGTCAGATCTTATAACAGGACTGGAGAAAGTATCATGAGACAAAAACTTATAATATACACTACGACAGCCATAATAGCAATTTGTATTGCAACAGCAGCTGTTTACGGAATGGCTAAGATGGGATTCTTAGACAAAGATAAGTTCACGGAACACGTAGAGTGTACTGTAGTAGGAAGCGGAGAACAAGCAGCCATTGGAGATGTATTCATCTTTAATATTGATGGTCTTAAATCCGTAAAAGTACAAAAGTCCCAGTGCTTTAACATGGAGGATGTCAAACAGGGAGATACATTCAAAGCTGTGGAAGTTTATGACGAGAATGATGTTCTCCAGTGCATAGTTAAAGTCACTTATTGAGGTAAGTATGAAAGTTTACACTAGCTGCTATTGGAGATACCACGGGCGGAATGGTGTGCAGATTACGCCATCGAAACCTTCGGATGGTTATGTGTATAGAGCGCTACCAAGTTTATATCCGCCGTGGCCAGCTATTAAAGCTTGGAATGAGGCCAAGTATTTAGACAAGGACAGTCCTAAACGAAAAAGAGTTTGGGATAAACAAGCTCAGATGTATTGGCAACAACTGACACGCTTAGGTGCAGAAACTGTAATCAGCATGCTGCACGATGGTGATGTTTTATTGGGTTGGCACGGAAAACAGAGTGAATGTTTTCGAAGTGTCCTTGCTGAGTTTCTGAGAAGAAATGGTATTGATGTGGAGGAGATATAGATGGTCGATAGATCAGGATTTTATATCAACGGAGATAAAATATGCAGAGTAGATGTTAAGATTGATTGGAATCTTGGATTTGATAAACTCGCGAAGGAGGCTTACGTAGCAGAGTTAATTACTGAGCTGAGCAAAGTATGTCCGGGTATGGATATTGCCGAAGTCACATCAGCTTCACCTAACGAGCACACTCGCATGTTATCTCCAATCTTCATAGAGTACCGAGGTGGCACGTCAATGGAGGACTACTATCGATTCGTCAATAAAGACTACATGGCTCTGCGTTTGGGGATTGATAAGAGTTTTGTGTTCCAGCATTTTTATTGTTCAAATGCGGTGCACATGCTGCCACTCATCAGGTTATTCGATATATTCACAGATGTATTCTACAATCCGACAAAGCCAGGAGGAACGCAGGCAGAAGCTTGTGCTATTCTCAAACTACTGGATAAGGAGAATAATTTAAACATACTATCTAATCCTCCACTATTTCAGAAGTGGTGTTTAGAGCGTATGTCATATAGGAGGTAGGATATGATATGCTATACAACCTTAGATGGGTTTGTTATAGAACGAGTGTTTAGAGGCAATTGTGCTACAGCTGAGACATGTAGAAAGAGGTTAGCATCAGCGAGACCGGAGGCTCATATTAGGTGTGCTCCAGATGTTATAAAAAGTAAAACTCTATATGACGCTTGTTGTGAGTTAACACCTTTGGCTGAGGACGCTGAGACTGGTGATTGGTTCGTAAGCTCAAATCAACTAGCGGCGAAGTCATTAGCCGTGCTATCGGTTATTAGCAACGAGCACAATTGGAGAATATTGCAAAGTGAGGAGATGTTCTCCGAATGGGCTAAAAATAAAGTGAGGTGAGATGATGCCGATTTATGGGCAGGGAGATACGTACGAAGAGGAAGAAATCGAAGAGACTGTAGAAGAAAGCGAAGAAGCCGAAGAGAAACCAGCTAAACAGAAGAAAAGTTTCTCAGTCAATCCAAAGATAATCGGACTTAGCTGTGCTGGAGTAGCGCTTGTGTTAATCATCGGAGCAGTACTTGTTTGGTCCGGAGTACAGAAAGACAAAGCGCAGCGGCAGGCAAATGCTGATGCTGTATTCCAGAATCTGAAAGATCAGGAAGAGTTGCAAGAGCGTAATCCGGAGTTATTCGAGGAGAGTGGGGAGACTCAAGCAGAGCAGCAACCTGTAGTTCAGCAGAGTAGTGTGTCGTACTCTAAGAAAGAGGTAGAAGCTCTCAGACTATGGGGTTACACGGCAGACGAGATCGAGATATCCTCTAGAGATGGCATACCAGCAAAGACACTTGTTGATCAGGCTAAGTTCGATAGGCAACTCGCACAGAAAGAAGCACTTGATGCAGTGAGAGATACTGCATCTCCGGAATATCAGGAGCTGCTTAACAAGACTTGGCTCGGTGGCGCTCCATTAAATCTGGATGCTGTAGACCCGAATGTTATCTATAACAACACAAGTAGAAAGATGAATGTGGACTATGAGAAATGCGGAGCACAAGGATCTCAGTTATTCCTTAAACTCTACTTAGACGATGGGACAGCTGCGTTTATGACTGTAACTCCGAATAGATGGAAAGAGTTAAATGACTCTGGAAACATCGTTGTTGAGGTTACCTGGAGGGAAGCTGGAGAACTGAGAATCGTGACTGATGTGCACGAGGTAAGAGTGGATCAATGAAGCCAATCTTAAGAATATTACTTGTACTCATAGCCATAGCGTCCATATTCGTACTCATGTTTATGCTACAAGATAAACCTATCGTGGGGGAAGTCAATGACGCTACCATGATATTATTTCCTAACGGAGGTTAGTGCTATGATATTAACAGCTGTTAATAAGGACATACCGGATTGGTTACGCCCGTATATGAAAGAGTTCTGTGACTGCGGATTACCAATAGCGGATGATGGTCCTATTGATGCTTACGGGAAGATGAAGTTAACGCAGAGGTGGTGTGTGAACTTAGAATGTCCGTACCATATGGCTAATAAGATTGTTATGCTAGCTGAGAGATTCGGCGTAACTGGAGTTGGAATAAAGACAGCTCAGGATATGGCAATCGGATTCAAGTTCAAGAATCACTTGGAAGCGTTGAGATTCTGGTTCCCTGAGAAACCAAAAGTGTATCTCTATGAAGTTGGAGAGATGGCTTACATCTACGGTGTTAAATCTATTTGGAAAGACTTATTAGGTGGGTATACTTCGTTTGAACAGTTCTTTGCAGAAAATCCATACTGTTCAGTAGATGAAGTTAGGAACAACAAAGATTACTTGATAAAGTGCGAGCAGTTCTTTGATGTTAAGAAAGAGACCATCACTAACAATGTGATCCGAATAATGATAACAGGTTCTATTAAAGGATTCAGCAATAGACAAGATTTCCTGTGGGCTATTAATGATAGGTACAAGGATTGGTTTAGAGTTGAGGATAATAAGAAGACAGTGCGCGACACCGTGTGTCTTGTTAAAGAACCTGGGTCTGTAGACTATAGTAAAACACAGATAGCAATGAATAATAACATTCCGATCATGGATTCGTCAGAGTTCATTGCTATGTTAGAAAGTGTGAAAGGAGAGTTGGAACAGGATGCTAATTCATGAGTTCATTGTCGAGTATTGTCAAGATATTGTTGAGACATATACCGCTACACACTCTAAGCTCTTAGACTCATTCGACTTGCCATATGATGATGAGATCGAAGATGACTCTGGAGAGTTAATGAAAGTAGTGTACTGCGGAGAGAAAGCTATTCCTATCAATGATATTCTGTCGATGTCGAAATCTGATTTTGCAAGAGTTTACCCAGACTTTGAGTGCAGAGATCTGTACGATAAATATATTGAGTCACTCGTTATGTTAGAGGGGGAAGATGCTCTGAATCATATCAGAAGTGTTCTTGATCAGGAGAGACAGAGAATCAAGGAGTTCTCAGAGAGAAAGATCCACCCAGAGTTGGCGGCTTTAATATGATTAAATTTGTCGTATACACAAGAGACACAAGAATACATGACGTAGACTACTTATTCGAGGACTGCGAAAAGTTACTAAAGCTAGTTCCATACCTGAAGAAAAAGATAGAAGGTTCTTGGGAAATCGCCGTGCTGGAACCTACAATACAGTACGCGAGAAAGTTCGCAGATAACCAAATTATACCTGAGTACGTAACGGTCACTTTCTACATGGAAAGAACAGTAGCTGCTCAGTTACTGTCGGAGCGTCCAAATCTGATAGTGAAAGATAAAACAGCTTACGAGAAGTACATGGACTTAATAGCGGACTTAAAGGTTATCATAGACCCGAAGGCTGCTCGCGAGTTGTATCTAAGGGTTGGTACAAGCAAAGACAAGATTCCAGAATATCTATCGGAATTATCGGAACAAGCAGGAACAATAACAGTAAATATGGTAAGAAGTCAGGTGGCTGACGAACGTAAGATATTCGCATCGGCTGTCATTGATGCATTCTTAGTGAGAGACCGCTATAGATGGAAGAAGTACAATGAATTAGTCGCCAATCTGGGAAAGACTTACGCTTTCTATGCAATGCGTAAGTATGTTACAAAACTCTTAAAAGAGAAAAATAGTTACTTGCGTAACTCACAAACAACTATAAGAAACATTGACAAGATTGATGGCTTCAGAATATGCCATGCATATATTGTATTCACAGAAGCCACGGCAGCCGAGTTAGACACATGTATGTGTATGCTCGACAATAGAGACCTACTAAGGAGGGTATATGTTAACAATCAGTGAGACAAGATATGTTCCTGTTAAACCTAACTATATTGTGTTGCAGGACGCAGACGGGTATTTTTACTACATCAATAGGACTCTGTACGATGAGGCTATTGTATTAACAGACAGGTATGGTCAGAGTATTAGTACTCTCATTAAGTTGATCGGAGGTAATTCTGATTTCCAGTGTGTTGAATCTTTTGTAATCAGAGCGCCGAAGAGTATTTCTATTTTAGGCTATTTCCTTGCTTTGTTATCTGAAGATATCGAGGATGATTACACAGATGTAGTAGGAGCCTTAGACTTGATCACAAGCAATCTTGACCCGAGAACATTCATCAAGCAGCCAGCAGAAATCAGACAGAGTGTAAACTTCGGAATGAGCATCCGTAATGAGTACATGGATTCATGGGAGATGTTCTTCGACAGCTGCTATGAGTATGAGTGGATGAGCAGCGTATTGCGTGAAGCTCGCACAGGAGGTTATGTAAAACCTGCTACTCGCAGTTACTCAAACAACGCGATTGAGGAAGACGCTGAGGATGAGGAAGATACTGGAGACGTGTGGGCAGATTTAATGGCTGACTTTGAGAAAGAGGATGCTGAAGCAGATGCGAAACTGAAAACTCCAGAAGTGAAAGAAGAGCCAGCTCCAGTAGCAGCACCTTCGACTGACGGCGGAAACGGGTTAGATATCATCAGAAAGAGGAGGGCTAGATAATGCGTGTATTTATGGTATATGCGATGCTTCTTATTATCGCTATTGTATTATGGTATCCGGGATTCATGCTCTCCAGAAATATGATCGTCGCCATAGAGAAAAGAAAGCCGACTATCGGTGAAAACGTCATGGCAGCCATTCCGTTTCTCAATGCTGTACCAGCTCGTAAAGCTTTATACGGGTCAGCAAAGTTACCATTAGGTATTTTCATCGCTCTGGTAGTTACTGTTGTGTTAAATAATGTGATAGGATTTATTACAGCAGACGCAACGTCCACAGCTATGGTATATCTTGAGGTGTTTGCGCTGTACGGGACATACATCTCATATGCAGCTTGTTGGGTTTTATTTGGATATGTGTTAATGGATTTTGCAAAGTGTATACAGCAAGGAGGATTTACTTTTGTGCTGTGCTATGTATTCCCTCCGTTAGCACAGTTTATCATAGGTAAGAACTGTATTCCTATGATTGCAAAAATTGAAAGTGATATGGAGAACGAGGAGGAGTAAGTGTGGAAATTATTACTCGCGTAGACGAATACTTCTTACGGGCAAAAGTTCCGGTACCGTATCCCAGTGTTGTTATAGAGAGTAAGAATATCGAAGCCTTGCCTATTCTAGTTGAAGCCTTAGAGCCTGGTAATATCTCAATCATCTTTGAGTATGACGGTAAGTACAATGTAATAAAGAAGAAGATTAGCGCGAGTGCGTTAACTCTTGCTAAGCTTCTCGAAGTGTACAAATTCACCATACTCAAGGATGCTAACACGAGAATACCAGTACGCAAGCCAGTTGATATTCTGGAGGCAGGAACATGGACGCCCTAATAATTATTATAGTAGCGTGCATATTATGTTTGAGGAACGCAGTAGATCCAGCACCTGTAGAGGAAGAAGTACTTGTACGTGAGACACGATTGAATCCTAATTTCTACGTAGACGAAAATGCTTTTATGGAGGTAGCAAATGCTCTGGGTTTTGGGACTAGTGGTGCTGACACAAGTAGCACAGATGTGGATCTGCGGGATGAGTCTGATGACGATATTCCTATTAATACCTCGTGTTTTATTCAGTCTTCGGTTCGTGGGGACAATGATAGGATTGCGAGTGCTTCTGAGCTTGGAAGCGGTAGGTCTAGGCGTGTGGATCGTATGGCGCGCTCTAATAATTAAGAACTTCACATTGCCAGTATTTATTGCATTTTTGGTGTGTGAATTAATAGTCTGCACAGTTTATGTTGTAGATAACGATATGTTTTTGTACATCGTAGACGATGACGAATAAGCAAGAAATTCCCTTGCTTCAGTTATATAGAAGTAAGGGAATTTCATAGGAGGAAGAATATAATGAGTGTTTGTACATCAGTAGTAAAATTGGAGAATATCTCAGAGGATATTGACATGATGCTTGTCACCATAGATAGTGATACGAAAGCATATATGATAGGTAACTATGCGGACACACTACAATTCATTGGCGATGAGGTTATTGTTAGTTACCGTAAAGATATTTATCAGGGTAAAATAGAGACCTTCATAAACACTCTAACTATACCGGTGAAAGTCAACGTACTTGACCGTGATACTAATTTCAAATTATACAGTGATGTCTCCGACAATAACTCTACTGTCTGTTTTGCGGACATACAGGAGGGTAGTATTGTATACAGTGCTGTCGTGTACTGCGTGGACTCTATGTACGAGAGCTCGCCTAATTCGGTGTGGATGACGCTGAAGATTAGGGACAAAGCGGGACGCATTGCAAAGGTACGTTTATTCGATTATGACACAAGAGATGTTAGTTATCGGGGCATGTACGTAAAAATGACTTTGCGTAGGACTATGTACGGGTTCGTAACACAGGAGATCATACCAGTACCATCTGACTATCCGCTCAACCCGGAGATTGATATTTGTCGAACATATGTTGAGAATTACTTCGCAGGTGATTCTTACATGGCTGAGTTATTCAGCAAGACTAAGCTGTTGGATTTTATGTACGGCAGTATAGCAGAGGAGCAGGGCTATAATATGGTCAGAGCTGCTGTTGAACTTGACATTCTTAACAGCTTAAAGAATGACTTAAAAGAGATTGATTTTAAAGCAGTTAGTTACGCACTTATCATGAAGTACGGCTATCTGACAAAGAGTGAGAAAAGTGAATACTCAGATACATTGAAGATGTGGACATTCATCTTCGCCAGCAGACTTCCAGCTGAACTGTCCAAAAAGGTATTACTCATATTGGACAAAGATGCAGAGATTACACCCGAGAGGTTAATCTTTAATCAGGTTGTTGCATTGGCTGATAGTGTTATTAAGATAAAGAAGGAGGTGTAATATGTTACAGTATAGTATAGTTGGAGACGGATATGACGCTATACTAGTGAGTACTACAACATTAGCTTTATGGTGTACTGTAACCCAGTACTACTTAAACAACGGTGTAGTGGTAAAAACAACAAGAAGCACCTATAGGTTTAATACGAGCAGCGAATTAGTATCTGTAGAAACAGATGATACTGATACGCTTATCTTACCGTCATTAACGTCATATACAGTAAAGAATAACTTTTTAGGTGGACACGGAATAAGACGTGTCGTTGTGCCGAAGAGATGTAGTGTGCATTTCGGAGATAGGGCATTTCAGGATATACCGAACCTTACTAAGTATATCTCTCTTTCAAAGGATACTACTTACGGTTCTGATGTATTCCCAGAAACAGTAACGGACAGGAGGTTCTAATATGTTCAAAGTAGTGCCACCAGAGGGTGGGATGAAAGAAGTATCTTTCGAGCAGCTCAATAAAATGTGCGGAGATACGCTCGACGAGATATTCTTTTCTGAAGTATTTACTGAGCATGTATTAGAGTACGACAATAAGAAAGTTATCGTACTAGGAGGAAGTATATGATAACAGGATTTACAAACCACGCTCTTATCGTATTCCCAGACGAGGAAGTATTTGAGGGCAGAAGTCACAGCTACAACGGTAAGCTGTTGAAAACAACACAAGTCTTACGAGAGTATCTTAATCTGTGTGAGATTACAATGGACTGCTTTGCTACTGACTCAGTAGCTGTTGACCAGCATGTACGCGTAGACAGATGGATAGGTACACTTGGACAAGGTGATATGTTCTTTGTTAAGAACAATTGTGAGGGAGTGTACACAGACACTGCTAACATAACAAACAACAATGAAGTTATACTCGAAGCTGCAGCAAAATTCCCAATCGAGAGGGGAGCAGGATTCGATACACGTTTTGAGCAAGTTCTGAAAAGAGATGCTAAAGCCAAGCGATCTATCGCAGAGAAATACAGATTACTAGTCTTGTTTACTACTTCTAAGAAAATGCCTGTTAAATACAAGCATAAACCAGGAACCATGTGTTTAGAAATCAATTCGACAAATTTCATGCCTACTGTCTACATGGCTGAAACAAAGATTGATCCTATAGAAATATTAGGCGTGCCGAACGGTAATGCGCCTGTGTACGAGTGGGAGGTAAATAATTGTCTTCGATAATAAGATTAACTGAATTTTTTGAATACCCAGGAACAGAGGTTACAGCTAGGGAGTTCGATACGAAATATTACGCATGCGATGATAGACTCAATGTAGCTGTGCCATTCAATATTGTAACTGAGGATAACATGCTTGCACTGTATAAAGCGTACGTAAAATTCTTCTGTTCTGAGTTAAACGCGAGCAGAAACTCCCGTATCAAATACTTGGCTGAGTGCGGATTCTTGCCAATTGGAATTGAGCCCAATATGTTCGCTGGACGTATCAATAATCCGTTACTCATCCCTAGTCTTAGGAAAAATGGAATACCATATTTCCAGATGGCTCCGAGTTCTCCTGTATCTATGTTGTTCCAGTCTACAGTAGCATCCACCTCTACTAGAGATATCTGGGTGAATAAGATCGACGCTGCTAGAGTGGTCAACAAGCCGATACACAATATAACCGCAACTGACGTATTGGAGGTGTTATTGAGATGACGTTACTTGAGATGGAACCGTATATTACTGGAAGAGCTTTTACGCGTGAGTGTCAGGCACCAGCCAGATGTACGCCAGAAATGTTCTCGTTAGTATGTAGCGAGGCTACAGCAAGCGATACGTGCGCCAAGGTACTTGAGATCGTGGAGAGATACCAGGACTTTATGGACTTCGAGCCTGATATTTCAAATATGTTTCCTAAGTCCGAAAGAGAAGAGATGTTTTATTGCTTAAAGAATAACGGATACTCTCCGAACGTACCAGGCAAATGCATCTACTTACTCAAGACTCTGACAGCTAAATACGGAAGTGCTTCACTGGCACTCAAAGCATTACCAAACGCGTACTTAACTATTTTATTCCAGAAGAATTATCTCGAGGGATGTACAGTTAGGGATGTTATTAAGAGTTTTGCTGATCCTGAGTATGAACCATTTACACCCGCTAAGTTACGTATTCAGCATAAAGATTATGACGAAATATACGTAGCGAGTGAGGACATGGTAGCACTTGTTCCGAAGGATATTTCCGCTAAGATTGCAGACTCAGATATACCACAGATCGAACTGGGCAAGAAGGGTCTAGAGGTAAGTGGATTAGAGTTGCGATTCATGGCAAATCATTACGGAGCGATCAACTCATTCTATGACCTCAGAGAGCTTATATAAGCAGATAGTCGGTCAGAAATGTGACCGCTATTTAGATATGGTCATCGATGATTTAGTTGAGTATGATGTAGCACCTGAAGACTATACTGGTGATTTGAGATCGTACAAACTATATCTCGGTAAATTACAAAGGGCATTAGCTGATGCGCGTACTTATACAATCCCGAGCCTGTCAAATCTGAATGTGGCTGGTGGTATCAGAGAATCACTACAAGGAGAGTTTATACGGTACGCACAGGCTAAGGCTACTTTTGAAGCAGAAGCAGAGGAAATGCGTAGAGCAGATAGGGAGAAGTTTGATCTGGCTTGTAAAGAAATGGAAGCTAAGGCTTTTGAAAGTATCTCACCTCTACGTAAGAAACATAATGAATTACTGTCGTATAAAGATAAGCTGAAGAGTGTTATGGACCATTACGGAATAACGCCAACCGATACACAAATATCTCCAGATATTACAAGGGAAGAATTTGAAGCATTACTCGATACAGCTATCTCTGTATGTCAGAGTACAGACCATAAACTATCTGGGCTAATATCAAAGATAACTGGACCTCTGTATAACGAAGAAGATAATGTGTCCTTGATGTATGCTGCTGTAGGTCTATTGGCTTCTTGGATACTACTACCCGTAGTCGGAGTAGCTTATACGGCTACAGTGCTAAAGAATACGAAATCAATGTATTCCAATCTCGACGCATTGAGGATAGCGGAATCTCTGATGCATTCGGTAGACTTCAACAAATTTATACCGGAAGAAGAAAGGTATGTAGCTCCTGTATATGACTCTTCGGAAGTAGAAGAAGCTATTGCTGAGAAGAGAGCAGCTCTAGAATCGGCAGACCCGCAGCATTTGGTTGATTTGGAATTAAAGGAATACAACACAACCGAAGGGACTTCTTATTGCGGCGACTTAATAAAGAACATCCAACAGAAAGCTAAGAACCTATACGACACACTCATTGACGATTTGGAAACTAGATACAATGAAGCTAAAGAGCTCATAGATAAAGAAATGTCTAACATCACCAGATTGGGAGACACTATGAGTAAATCTGCCGTACTGAATACTAGATTCCAATTAGGTATCGACGACACGGGATTACCTGTGTACAAAGACATTGGTATGACGAACATAAATTTTGTCGGTACTTATAGTAAAGATCTTATCAGTGTGTTAAAGGTATTCTGGATAAATATGTTAATGAATGTCAGAGCAAACTGCTTGGACACGACTGTATACGATGAAGAGTATCTTGGACAGGATTTCGCTGAATTCATATGCAAAGAAACTGCTCCATATGTACGCACACAGAATACAGAACTGAGTAAGTTACAGGAGGATATGCGCAAGCTGACAGCATCTTCCCTAATGAAGGTAAAGAACTCTTCTATACTTGAGTATAATAAGGAAGCAGAAGAGCAGGGAATGATGACGCTTCAGTATCACCTCTACATTTACTTATCTGGACTAGACGAGAAGTATATTGAGAATAAAGCAATCATGGAATTGTCGAAGTATTCAACTACAGCTGGAGTATTCATATGGACAGTTTATCCGAAAGAGATTCCTGGGTGCTTAAACATCAAGCTACCTCTAGAACTCGATAGAGGTAAGCAAATGGAATATGACTTCGATTTGGGATCAAGAGCACTTGAGACCTTGAAGTTCGACTTAGAGCATAACAAGCCTAAAGCACTGGACTACAGAAAGAGTTATCTCATGAGATACTTACCGCCTGAGAAGTGGTGGAAACAATCCAGTATCTCCGGAATCAACATTCGTATGGGACTGCAAGATGGTGACCCATCCAAGCCGTACACCTTACGTTTCGACGATAAGAACGTTCACTATCTTATGGCAGGTGCGACAGGTGCGGGTAAGTCTGTAGCAATCGACTGTGCTATGCAGTCTATGCTCCATGAGTACGCGCCAGACGAACTCAACCTGATATACATAGATATGAAGAATGCCGAGGTAGCTAAGTATACCGACAAAGGTGTATCTATCATTCCGCATGCCCTAATCGTATCTGGTACATCCGACGGCGAGTACTGTTTATCAGTGTTTGATTGGGCATTTGAGGAGATGGTACGGAGACTAAGTGTCTGTTCAAAGTATAAGATGCAGAAGGTTGAAGACCTACGCAAAAAGTACGATGACCCGTCGAGACCAGACTATGACCCAGAGGTACACATTCCTCGAGTCGTCATTCTTATCGATGAGTTCCAGGTTATGTTTGATGCTTCTCGTATTCCACAGAAGATTATCGACAAGATAAACGGGCGTATTACTTCCATGGTTAAGCTTGCCCGTGCAGCATCCATGCACCTGTGGTTTACATCACAGGAAATGACTGGTACTTTATCAAAGAACGTACTCGACAACTTCTCTAATCGAGGAGCATTACGTTGTACCAAAGATGTTTCGCAGACGATTATTGGTAATGATGCGTCAGGTACTATTAGAGACAAAGTAGGTTGGATGTATACTAATACATCCGCGGGACAGGATCCAAATGCGAACCAGCTGTGGAAAGTCCCATACGCACCTCAGGAAGATCTGCTACAAGGAATGTTTGAGTTAGGGGAGAAAGCAGATAAGGAATGTATACCAAAACATCTTGCTCCGTTCTATAGTGAGACAGAAGGTAGAACTCATGAGTTACTTGATAAGGCTTATACGGAGGTTCCAGATTTCAACGTACCGAGATTCTTCGTTATGGGGGAACGTACGGTATACTCTGTGAAAACTACGCCTCTAAACTTCTCAGTAGCAGAAGATGATAAGGAGAACATATTCATCTGCGCATCAGAGCGTCAAGACTGCTTGGACTTAATCAATACTATGATGGATAATATACATCGCAGTGGAGAGCAGGCAGACCTATTGATAAACTGCACAGACAAGGATACTATCTTCTTGTTAGACTTGGAAAACAGAGTACCGGAAGATGATAGAGATTTCTTAATGCCCAACTATCCGCTGGAGGATCTTTTAGATGATCTTACAGATATCTACGAATATCGTAGTGAGTTGGAAAGTCTTGAGGATACGAAGACATTGTTCTTGATGTGTCTTATGTGGGAGAAGAAAGACGGTATAGGTCAGAGCGAAAACTACAAACTTGTAAGTAGACTGAAAGAGTTAATAATCAAACTCAATCAGGTGAAAGTACATTTCATATTTATAAGCAGAGAAGTTGGCGGTCTCAAGGATTTCGTTAATCAATGTAAACACAGAGTATGTGCTAAGACAGATGAGAGATCATGCGTGACAATGATCGATGACCCAACACCATTTAAGTTCCCGTCACCTAACGGAGATGAAGCTTGTTTCGCATCATATAAATACGGAAGTGATATCCGTAAGTTTAAGATACTCAGATATCCATTAGAGAAAGAATTGGAGGCACGTGAGATTTGACACTAATAATCAACCTATTGCTGCTAGTAATTATAGTAGCTAAGTGTGCTTACTTCTGGTTTGCTAGACATTTACCGGCTCCTATATTCAAAGGAGCGTGTATAGCGATACAGATCGCTACGCTCGCGGTGGACCTTTTGTTCGTACACTCCGTAGGAGTATTCCTTCTTGATGCCTTGATTTTAGGTTTATACTTTTTCGTACCATCAGTACTTATCAAAGGTATATACTTATTTAATCTAGCATTTGGAATATTAACAACGTTTGCGAGGTTCTTCATATGAGTGATATTTTTGAAACAGTACAAGCTAATATCATTCCGATAGCTCTAAGTCTGATAGTTATTGGAGTTGGTATTAATCTACTCAAAGGTGTGTTCAAATTAGCTATCTTAATAGGTGGCTGTTTGCTAGTAGCAAATCTAGCTGGTATTATATGAGAAACGCACATGCTATCGCATTGTGTCTATTATCTGCAATGGCAGCATCTTTATGTGGGGCACAGAAGAGAGAAGTAATCGGAAGCCCAGTATATGTTACTGCGGCACACCTTGATCCGTCTGCTCTTCCGGGCTACACTAGGATATATGCGGATACAGATAGAGATACTGCGTATTATTTGAAAGATAATTACAACTACTATACTCCTAGTGTAGGCGAGGAAGTTGTAATTGACAGTATGCAATATATGGTAACTTCTGTCAAAGACAATGTTGGGTTTTATGTTAAATGCGACGATGCTTATAGAGGTATGTCTGGCTCTAGGGTGTTGGACACTAGAGGTAATGAGATAGGCTTTGTATCTGCGTCGCAACCCAATGGTGAGTTGTTATGTATATCGACAGGAGGGTCATATGTGGAATAAATTAGTAGCGTGGCTATTAGCTCTCGTAACTGCCATATTCAACAACTTCGGAATATACACACAACCGGATAAGACCTATAAGCAGGAAGCTACTTATACTATACAGGAAGATGCTGTAGATTACGGAGAGTTGTATACTTGGCATAAAGGTACATACACGGGAACAGATTCGTGTAATGTAAACAATATCAAGAGTGAGTCTGTTAGTAGGGGAAAGAACAATATAGCTTTCCCAGTAGCTGGAGCTGAATTTAACCCAGATGCACAGCTCACCCTATCGGACGAATCACTCATTATAGCTCCGGAGGATTGTGAAGTAACGTCCTCACCTAGCAACAAGAGCAATGAGATTATAGTGCAAAATGACTTGCCTGGTAACCTAGGATTTAAGATGGTGGTCAAGAATCCGAAGCGTTGGTTTTGTTGTGTGGACGCAAAGCCAGATGCATCTGGTAGATTCAGACATTCACAGGAAAGTCACAATGTAGATCTCAAACAGGGCGATGTTATAGCAGTCGCTTCCAGCGATACTGTACTCATCTTCTATAGAGGAGAGGGAAGTTCTGGTGGTCCTAAGAAATGTGACCTTTCTACCTTCCTTAAGAGATTAGATGAGGAGGGTAACGAGGAGGTTAACTTATCAGGAGACGCTGAACAGGTATTAACGAATACAGAGTACATCAAAGACGCCATAAATCAGAAGATAGAAATACCAGCAAATAAGGTATTCTCCGGACCTTCTGGTTGGCATCAGGACTCTACTGGATGGTGGTATGGACGTGGAGGTAAAGCAAGTCAAGACTATCCGGCAAATCAGTATATTATCTACGAAGGACAGTTCTATTACTTCAACTCAGCAGGTTACATGGTAACAGGCTGGGGAGATGATGGTTACTATTACACAGAGAGTCAGCGCTCAGAAGGGTTTAAACATGGTGCTTTGGCATATGAGACAATAGTTCCTGCCGAAGGTGGCGGTGACAATTATGTGTACGTTGACGATACTGGTAAAGTTGCCAACGAAAAGGGAACTAGTCTTATGACAGTAGGAACCGTCACATATGCTTATGATTCAGGCTCTAACTATTACAAAAAGTCCTCAGAAGTCGGCGGTGGGAATTCGTCTGGTAGTGACAATAATGGACAGGGTCCATCCATAAATACACAGAGAGTAACACTGACCGCAGAACAGTATCAGACGATATTAAACGGCGACCCAATCGAAACCTCATACGATGGTTGGTGTAAATACAACGGCAAGTGGTTATGGTTAGATGCTGGACTTCCAGCAACCTACGATATGGACAAAGGTTGGGAGTCTGACTCAGGTACTATGTATCGGTTACTTATAAATGGTCAAGCGTATTTCTTCGACATGAATACTCACTTGATGCTTGAGGGCAACGCTTTAGGTGAGGCACCAGTGTATGTACATAAAGGCGATTACTGGGCAGTGCTCAATGAGGACTTAGGTGTATTTAAAGGTACTTGGCTCGTTTCCAATGGAGGAGAGTGGATGTACGCAAGACAGGCTGATGGCTTCCTTTGTTGTAAATCACGACAGCCTGATATGCACCCTGAGGGAGCATTTATAGTTCCAGAAGGTAGCAATAACTATTATGTATTTAAAGAAGATTGTACTCTCGATACTACAACACCGGAAGTATATATAACTTCTGGAGAGCCGGACATTAAGTTAGTACTTAATCCGGATAAACCCGATAGACCTCGTATAGCACAGGTCCTGGATTAAACTGATTGGCAGTGGCCATGCCTATATCATGGCTATCCAATATAAAGTTAATAACACTATTTTAACAAGGAGGTTTATACCTATGAACAATGTTGTATCTGTTGATATTGATGAACTGGGACCAGTTCTTAACAGAATCAAAGTTGACTGCGATGATATCGTAGAAATCTGCAAGACCGCTAAAACCAAGATCGAGTCCATTAGTGCTCAGAGTTCCGTACCTACCGCTGCTACAGACAAGATCGCTGACAAGCTTGACCAGTTAGTTCCTCAGCTGTCTAGTATGTCTGAGAATGTATCTGATATGCTGCGTACGCTGGAGCAGAAAGCTGCTGAGTTAGAGGATGCTGACGCCGAGGCTCTTCGCAACCTCGACGAGATTTAAGGAGGTAAGGACATGGGAAGAAAAGGCACGAACGATACTAACAAGCTTGCTAGTACCTATATTGTAGTAAAGGATTCTTTTAAGAAGATCGATGATCGCGTTCTTGATATGCGTTCTTGCGGCGCTAAGATCGACCAGATGGATATCTCCAGCCTGGACCCTCAGACTGCTGAAAAGCTGACTGAAATGAAAGAGCAGCTGGTTTCTATTTGTGATCTGACGCAGCAGAAGCTGACTCTGTCTGCAGATCAGCTTGACAGACTGATTGCAAGAGTTGTGGAAATCGATAAGAGCGCTCAGTCCAAGATGTCCAGCACCAACGAGGGCATCGCTGGCACAAAGAAGGGTATGCTTGGCGGAAAGAGATAAAATTAATAAATGGCGCGGGTACTTTGTATCCGCACCATTTTTAAGTCTATATACTACTGAGTACTTATACGAGTGGTTGTGGGCTATACACTAAAAATAACATGGAGGATACGATGGAAGTATTATACAGATTGCGCATTGATGGTAATGAGAATAGTGTTATGATTAAGGATGGAGAGATTCAGTATCCTGTATTTATGGAAAGTTTACACGCAGAGGAGATCTTTAGGAATCTGCTGAGCAGCGGTTACAAGTTCTGCGGATTACCTTTTGATTTCAGAAAGGACGGACGCTCTATCACGGAATTGCCTGTGCAGGATTACACGCCAGAGATGGACGAGATGCAGGATATGTTCGACTTAAACTCTGTGCAGAAACTTAGTCAGGATGAACTCCGCAAGAATCTTAGTCAGGAAGATGTGCAGTACCTTCCGGAAGCTGATGCTGAATATACTATCAATACGCGTCAGGAATTTATCGAATATCTTAAAACCTGCAACTCCATTCGCAACGAACTCGATGTGCGTCCTATTAACTATTTCGTGCATCCGGCAGCAAGATTCTCTGTAGATGAATGGAGAAGTGGTGAATACTCTGAGTATTTCCGTATCATGGCTAACAGAAGAAACATGACGTGGAGAGCGTTTAACTTCTTACGTGACTGGCTTGTTATGCACGGAATGGATCAGTTCGCTGACGCTGTCGATATCACTAAAGCATACTGTGCTTGGGGTATTGATGGACTCAATACGAAGTTCATCAGCAAGCAGCAGCAGACTATGTTGATTCAGGAGGACTACATCCTTACTGATATGGTGGATGCCGATGCGTACGAGATTCACAGATACGAGTCCGCACTAATCGACAGATATGGAGCTATCTTCCCTCCAGAGGATGTGCCCGCTGGATTTGGTGGTTGGAAGATTGCTATTAAGAACGGAGTGCAGTCTAGTGTTGTAAAAGGTTTGATTGGTAAACTTCGGGAAGGACAGTACGGAGTAGTGCCGATTAAAACCAAATCACAGGACGAGGTTCTGCTGTTCAGTGGCCTGAGAGATACCATTAAAGTAACTCCTTATGAGATCAGCTGTGGTCGCACGAAGATTGCAAACTTTGTAGTTCATATGCCGGACGTCGCAGGAAAGTCAGTACCACACTATTACTGGTCCGCACGTTACAACGACAGAGTAAAAGAAATGTCCAACATCTACGCACTGTCTTACGAGATCTTACAGCAGAGAAAGTTCACAGCAGATGTTTCTACATTCAAGGCGTTAGAATTAGCAGGTTGTGATATCAAGGCATGTATTACTTACGTACTTGACAAATCTCAGCCAGACCCTACTGACATTGAGGCTGTAGCAGAGTTCCCGACAAAATCTGATATTCAGACTTATCTGGAGGGTGGTTACGAGGCAGATACTTTACCAGCTAATGTGCAGGTCAGAATGGATGTAATTGACGATATCGTTAACGGTGTAACTAATACCGACCGTGTGGCTTCTGGTATGAAGCTTGATGCTCAGATCGACATTGATATCATTTATAAGTATCTGTACTGCGCACATTTCTGCAGAACCAAGGTATCTATCTCCGACATGTACAAGCTGGTTCAAGATGTATCTTCTAATGTAACCAAAGTTCCAGTATCTCTGGAAACCACAGGTAAGAATGTTGACGTACTCCAGCTTAAGTCGGATGTTTACACGATTGATGTTCCATGCGAGGAGCAGAGAGCTAAGATCAACGGTTACATCAGCGACATTGAGGAGTATACAAACAAGCAGGCAGCTCAGTGTTGTGGATTCCTCAAAGTTATTCGCATTGCTAAGGAATATGGAGCTCAGGGATGTGACAGACATGTAGCATTCGAAGCACTTACTGTCAACTTACTGCGTGACGGTAAAGTAGCTACTCGCAACCTGGAGAGACTCATTGAGATTTACGAGCAGAATGTACAGAGACTTCCAATCGATCTGAGACGTGACGCCTTATACTACAAGAGAAGAGTGTGCATGCAGTACTACTTTAAAGTAGCTGAGGAAGGTTACATGATTTTCCCGAACTACATGAACTTAGAGCCGTACAAGTTACCAGAGGATCTGTTGTTATCTATCAAGTCTACAATCAAGACCAAGATCACAAGTACAGCAGTATACTGTGCAAAGATGTATGAGAATGGATGCTTCACTCATTTCTGTGTGAACGCTGATATCACACCGTACTACATTTACCCGAAGAACACACATGTCATTCCGGCAGCTCCATTCCCAGGACTCTGGTATGATTGGAACAGCATGGGATCGCCTGCTATCAGACAGAAGCTTGTAGCATCTGGAGTTATTCAATCAACCTTTATTCCGTGGACTAATCGCTACATGTCTGAGCGTTACTTCGCAACAGACGGTATGGTTAAAGAAGCAAACCTTGTGAACTACATGATGTACTGTAACGAGTTCAGAGCAGCTACCAAGCCGAACGAGGAGTTCACTAGAGCACCGCATCTCGAGTCCCTGCTCTATCCGGGAGTGACGAATGAGACTACCAGAGTGGAACACAGCACCAATCTCAGAAATGAGGGAGAAGTGCCTGGAATGGTAGTATCTGTGGGAGAGATGATTACCGATAGTACATTCGCAAATCATCTTGCTCTGGATATTAAGTCCATCAGAGATACGAGAACTATCAGACCGTTTACTGGATTCACAGCAGAAGACTTCGACGTGTTGGGAGACATTGATAAGGTAAACCTGCCTGTCAGTGAGAACGATCAGTATATCGTTGTGAACGAAGACGATGATACCATTAGTATTGAGAACCAGGAGAATATGCCAGCGTACACACTTAGCCAGCTTGTTGGTAAAGGCTATCCGATTACTAACATCTGGGGACGTAAGTATGTATTCTGCGATTTATTCGGAGTTATGTGGGAGGCTACGATTTAATGGCATTGAATATTAAAGTGGAGGATGGTCTGCCTATTACGGCTGACCAGGCCTGCACATTATTACAAAATGAAACAGACAACTTCGGGTTGTTCATAGACCTAGATAGATGTCTTGAATACCGATTAGCGTTTGAGATGAAATGCAATGAAATCCTTGAGAGATATCGGAAATTCAACCCCAGACTCAACGGGGAGGATTTATCAATCTCACAGTCAGCTAAAATCAGAGACTGGTTTAAGCTGGAGTTTGATATACCGGAACATCTCTTCTATAATAAGGCAAACAAGGTATCTTTTGACAAGACAATTCGTGCAGCTATGCTCGATGCTAACATTCCGGACGAAGCTAAAGATTTCCTGCGGATACTGAATGAGTATAACTATTACAGTTACCGAATTAACAATACGCTGGCTCAGTATCTCAGAGCTCCAATCAGTTACTGTGTGTCCGACAAAGGACACCGCATGTGTGTTATCAATCCGACTTGGGGAATTCTTTCCACAGGTAGATTGGCAGCAAGTAACCCATCGATTCAGAATATCGCAAGAGATATGGGCGACATTGTGTGCTGTCCTAAAGGCTGGACTCTTATCAGATGTGATAGTGGACAGATCGAGCCTCGTATCACCTACAGCCATTACATTCAGGACCCACTCATTCCAGGACTTATTCAGTTGTACGATGACGCTTACTATGGTATGCTGCATTATTGTCAGTTACCAGCAGAAGTATTCCAGAACAGATTCAAGTACAGAGTGGCAAAACCAGACGAGACCGGCAACGATCCTATGGTAATCTACAAGAAAGAAATTACCAATGAGATGAAAGCTGGACGTAAGGAACTGAAAGTTCTTGCATTAGCAGCCAACTATGGATCGGCTCTTGCAGGAAGAGACTCAAATCTATCACAGAGATACATTGAGCGTATCGTTAACAACCCAACTCGAAAAGAGTGGGAAGCAGAAGTGAAGATCGCTGTGAAGCGCGGTGTAAGCTCATTCCAGAGCGTATTCGGAACTGTTATCACTCCTGAGCAGACACAGGCTTATAGACCTGGAACTCCGAGCTGGATTCCACATGTAGAGAGGTGTGGAATCAATAACCCAATCCAGGCTACTGCGTCTGACCTGATGATTCACTCAGTACTCGCAGCAAGTAACATTTTGTCGAGAGCAAAGAAGTCTCACATCGCTTATTACAAGCACGATGAAGGAGCATTCTATATTCACGATAGTGAGAAGGAACTTATAGATGAATTAAAAGATATCACAGCTTACAATGTAACAGAGAACGGAAGACCTTGGTTACCTATCCATGCAGAATTAGAAGTAGGACAGTCTGTATCAGATTCAGTCCCTACCGTTTTAGATTGGAGGTAAAGTATGTTAAAGGCCTATTGTGACTGCTCTATGCGAGATACTCAGGCTACAGCAGCTGCGATTATCGTAACTTCTAAGTATTTTATTGATTATGCTCTTGAGCCTTTACCTAAAACCGACACTACCTATCACGGCGAGTTGCAGGCAGTAATCCTAGCTATGGAGCTTATCAATAAGAACTTTGACACACCGCAGAAGATTAAGATATTATCCGACTGTGCAACCGTTGTGCATCATATGCAGTACCAGTTAAACAAGAATAGAATCCCGTCCGATCGTAAGAACTATGCAGACTGGTTGTATTTGATGAATCTGTGTAAGAAGCATACAGTGTATATCGAGCATGTTTACGCTCATGCTGATAAGCGTTCCTACAATATGTTATGCGATGTAGGTGCTCGTATGATTCTTCCGGAAGTCTGCTCTTAATGCCATACGCGGTTATGGTTCCTGGGATAAATACTGTATATGAAACATGGGCGGAAGTCGAACGTATCGCAGTACTTTATCCATATCCCAGATTCCGTAAGTTTAAAACAACTGAGGAGTGCTGGGAGTACGTAAGACGGCATACAGCCAAGAAAGTATACCGAGACGTGAATAAGTATGGTGAGACTTTCAAGGATATGTATGTGCGAATGGAGTACTTCATCAGACCAGGCAGAGTGTGCTACAACTTCTTTACAAAGAAGATTGGTTACATTGCTATTGAGAATAATGACCCTAATATAAGTGTTACTAATCGAAGTGGGAGTATCAAGGTAGTTCTAAATGAGATATACTTAAACGATGATTTAATATCAAACCATTTGATAGCTATATGGCATGGGTTGCAGATAATCGGAACGATGATTGATGTCGATATACAAGTACCAGACCATTCGATCTTTTATGCGTTGATGACGTATAAAGGTAAAAATAAAACTATAACTCGCGTAAGAGAGTACATCGACAGGCGCCCGGCAAAAGTGTCTGTAAGCTTACGCGACTTCAACGAAGAAGAGGAGGTTTAGTATGCATACTATCTATACTAACAAACCTGAAGAAGCCAAGGGTGTTTTCGGAGTACAGGTAGATGACCCGCAGTCTGCGGATATTATACTTATTGTAATACCAGACGACCCGTCTATTGGCGATGCTGTTAATATTATGGAGTGGTCTTTCGATGAGAACGACTGGGATGCGCCTGTTTACTTTGGATCGACTAAGTATGCAAGTCCGCAGCTTATGACCGCTGTAGCTGGGCGTACTACGGTTAAAAAGTTACCAGATGTGATCAAACATATCAATAACTCTTACTTCTTAAGTGAGGAGGTTGATATGTATTATGTAGTCACTGAGACTCTGCATATTGCCGGTAAGAACGCTCCCAACAAAGAGGATATGGATTTCTTATTAAAGGCAATTAATGCTGCTTTCAAGAAGCACAGTCCTTGGACCGTCGCAGTAACTCTGCACGATTTCCTGCGTGAAGGTAAAATCATTACAGCATTTAAGTTCAATGAACTGTTACATTCATATGCTGAAATGTATCCTGCTCTTGGTCAGAGTGACAAAGTTTGGTTGAATACCGGATCCGCATATCTGTCTGTAGTAGCTAAGTTTGGTATCACTGAACAGCCGTCTGAGGATACAGAGAAATACACTATGCTCAGATTATTCCAGCCGTATGTAGCTGACAGGTGGACAAGACTCAAAGAAGCAAGAGCAGAGCTTCGAGGGTTAGCAGGGTGTTAATCAATGACGTATAGAGAAGTTATTGCTAACATAAAGCAAATATGCAATTTAACCTTTGACATGGATGCCGAACAGGTGCTCGATATCATTCTTGGCAGAGAAGAACGTAGAGAGAACAAGACAGCTGCTTATGAGGAAATAGTATCGAAGTGGCAAGCATCGGATTGGAAATCAGTTCTTCGCGAGTTCTATGTGAGTTTCCAGAAAGCAAAACTATGTGAGATATTCTTGGACGAGCAGGATCATAACATGCGAACCGACGTAATCGTCGATGCGCAGAAAGACGTAACTCCGTACAAGAAAGCTCCAGATAGTTATTACTTACATCTGGCTAATCTGGAATTAACACCGCCACAGGATGTAGCACCTGCGGGAGATGAAAGTTTGATTCTGGTTTCCCTGTACGCAGCTATAGCTTCTGGAGAGAATTATGGAACTGTGGCGTATCCACCTCAAAGGTTTATAGATGAGGTTTTAGGTCAGCAGATAACACCATCAGAGTATTTAGCAACTTTGATGAAATTATCTGAGGAAGATACTCCGTTGCAGACGCTCGCGCATCAGGCAGTGGAGAACAATAAAGAAGCATACAAACAAATGAGAGCCGCGTACAAGAAGCTTACCGGTAAGGACGTAAAAGCAACAACCGCCAAAGTAGCAGGGGCAGCGGCTATGACAGCAGCAACAGCAACAGTAGTTGCAGGCAAAGCTGGACGCAAAGTAAAGAAAGCAATGTATACACCGGAGGAGTCAGCTAAAGCATTGATTGACTCAGATGTCATCAAATCATTTGGTAAATGGGGAATCAAGATGCTTATCATAAACGGTGTTGCCACACCTTCAAAACTGGTTCTCGGGTTCAGCGGAATCAGCGCTGTGATGGGAGAAAAAGGATTAGCTGGATTATTAGACGCAATCGGTAATGTAGGATTCTGTTTCATACCAGCGATAGGTTTAGTCTGTACTGTATTGATGATGTTTACTGGTATTGTATCGAATACAGAGAAAGGACAGACTAGAGCCAAGTTCATCATGGTGTTAGCAATGTGCTGTACAGCTTATTCAGCTTACAGTCTTATCAAGATCGGTATTGCTATGATTGTATCAGCAGTACAGAGAACATTCACTTTAGAGAATATCGGAAGTTTCGTTATCACAAGTCCGTTTAAGTTAATAGGCGGAGCGTTTAACGGAATTAAGAGTTTATTTGGAGGATGATTATGAACATTCTAGTTTTTCATCCAGAATTTGGCATGGGAGTAACAGACGAGTCGTATCAGTTCACACCAGCATCGAAAGCAGATCCCGAGACATACAAGCAGTTACTAAGCAAGGGAGAGGTTTTATCTGATGTTTTTCCATGGCAGGGATATGTGTTCTATGGAGCACCTAAAGTTCCGTTCTGGGTTGTAACGGATTTAGACCTTCCTTTGGATTTACCATTCGACTTTAACAAAGTCGGAGATAAGATATACAAATGTCACACTTGGGTGCCTTCTGTAATCTCATACTTACAGAAGTCTTATTCTAGCTGGAAAATTACACTGGAGGAGCCAATCGTTCGTGTAGAGATTCCTATGCCAGAAATCTGCGAAGGAGAAACTTGGGCGACCACAGAGGACAAAATACTGCCATCTCAGGTAGGTGACGATAGCTATTGCATCGAGAATAACTGGGAGCAGAGAGGGGTTTACTGGATTATCGACTCATTGCCAAGAAACAAGAGAATCGTTCATAGCGATACTATGGAGTTCAACGAGGAATACGATATTGGCTAGGAACATAAACAGTATACTTAAAACTATGCGTGCTGAGGGTAAGCTTCAGAACATGAAAGGAAAGGGCGACGCTGGAGAGGATGCGGTACTTCAGTTAATACTTGAGCGGCATCGGCACACTGGAGGTTTAGTGTTTCAGTCGTTCAAGTATCCGTACCAGCAGAACAGACAAGGCAAGACCTATTTGGGAAATATCAAACTGGAAGATGGTAAATATGTAGAATATACGGACGCTAAGAATGGCAGAATACTCGAAGATGAGATAGATATTCTATATATCACTCCGTACAGAATAATTCCCATCGAGGTCAAAGCTTACCATGCCAATTTAAAGGTGTACGATAACTGGATGGACAAGCAAGGAACTCCTGTTGATAAATCCCCAATCACACAAGCAGAAAAGCATGCACGTCACTTATACCATGCTTTAGTTGATGTAATTCCAGATGGGCGCCCGGAGTATATCAGACCTATCGTTTGTTTTGTAGATAGGTGTAAGTTAGATGACAGGAGAGAGAATATTCAATACCTACCCTGTTGCATCTTGAACAACTTGAAGAAAACTGTAATAGGGGTTAATAGCCCGTTACGGTATAACTTGGATATAGAATATATCCATAGAAAATTAAAGGAGATACAGACAGATGTTCGACGCGAATTTCATTAACGCCATCGATGGTCTGTTGAAGGAAATAAGCTCTGCAGCAGATGGCGCTAAGCGTATTTCTGAAGCAGACGCTATAAAGATTCGTGATAAGATCGTAGCGAGTATACCCACCGAATTGCGATTCTTATACCCAGAGGATGACACTTTAGCTGCTTTGGCATTTGCTGAGGTGTACTACACTTTACACATGGAGGATAAGTAATGAACGAGAATCTTATGAGAGTTTTATTTGGAGCACAGAAACAGTCGCTTAAGCAGAATGTGGCAATCTGCAATTTTGTGGAGGAGTTTCTTGATATATCAGAGGGTATGAGTGAATCTGAGATCGTAAACCGCATTACAGCTGAACTCAACGATTTGAAGAAGGAAGCTGCTAATATCGAGGAGTGGTACTTATCTGATAAGCTTTTCTTACAGTACATGCTCGGCGTTAACGGATGCAATGCTGTAATGAAAGGAGTATCCGGAACAATCACTGCTACGCCGATTGGGGAGAATGGCAAAATGTCCTTCGAGTTTGATTGTGGTGAGGTAGATCCGGAGACTGACGATAAACTCGTTAGAAGTCTGCTTGTAGAGAGATCTAAGAACTCCTGCGAGGATACGAAGAAGGCGCGCAGCTTAGAAGATGAAGCTTATGCCCTTATCAAAGAAATGTTGGACGCTTGTCCTCCGAACGAGAGATGCCACCTTCCGGAGGATGATGCTCTGGCAGCTATATTATTCTCAAAAGCCTACTGGGCAGCTAGATAGAGGTGAAATATGTTATTTACTTACTACGATACCGAGACTTCTGGTAAAGAAAAGGATTGTGATGTCCTGTCGTTTTCGTACATGTTAGCGGATGAGAATCTCCGCGTTGAAAGAGCAGAGACTTTGTACTTCTGGAAAGAGGGAAGGACGAAGTGGACTCAGGACGCCTATAAGGTGCATGGACTTTCAAAGGAGTTTTTACGTCAGTTCGAGGCTGACTATGAGACAAACCTTAGAAAGATGTATATTATCTTAAGCAAGGCAGAGTTAGTAGGCTGGAACTCTGGCAGATTAAATGACAAGAAAGAGATCGTGGGATTCGACTTCGTTGTTTGTAGAAACTTCCTGCAGAGAAATGGATTTCCGGCTCCGTATGGTTCTACATTACATGATGCTATGATTCTGTACAGCAGTTGGAAACATCGCAGGTGGACCAAGCTAGTGCTTGCTACGGAACTGGAGGAAATCTCTCCGGCACTTATCGAGGCATATGTATCTGGTTATTTCGGAGCTAAAGGAACAGAAGCGCATAACTCTGCGTATGACACTGTATGTACTGCAATGCTCTTCGCTAAGATCTACGCAGCCGGTTATGTATATGGCGATAATACTGATAGCGGTCCAACCGGTCCTATGCAGGATATAGCAGACTGGATGTTGAAAGTCGGCGAAGATGGAGCATTACATGCATATAGTGAATTCTCCGGAGAGGATTATGCTCTCTCCGATTTTAGTGTGAAGTTTCCGCTTGTATATAAAAGGATTATGGAGAACCCAGCACAGTATCTACAATAGGAGGGTGTAGTATGTTTGAAAGTTGTAGTGACTTGGCGTCATTGAACGAAGAGCGTATTTTAGCGATTCGCAGCGGTGTGCCTAGCGTCCAGGTCAATAAAGAGTACGCTAGAAGAAAGGCAGAGTTATTAAGCAATCAGTCTGTTGGATTTAAGAGAGTACCTTTTTTCCCTGCTCCGGTAAAGGAGTTACAGCAGATCATTTCTATTGACGCGACTTGGTTAGATGAGGATCCTTATACCCTAATCATTAACGAGAGTGTGTAATCATGGCTAATATCTTTGCTGAATTGCAGATGGCCGCATCTAATCAGAATAATACTGTTTCAGATGCTAGGCAAAAAATGAATGAGATTCTAAGGCTTTTTCTGGAACAACCAGACCGAGAAGATAATGTCTCTATATTCGCGGAGATAGGTAGAAACCTAAAACCACAGACGCTGCTAGATTGCGATGCGTTCATGATTAACCCAGAAGATGACTTGCTGTTCATACCAGAAGATTTGATGGAAGATACCTATGGGATGTTTCGAGGACCGTACTGTCTATTTCGAGGGAGAATGGTGTATCCTGTAAAGGATGTTCACGGAGATGTCATGGGTTGGTGTGGTTATGATATGGACAGCGATGTGAAGTATCTGGATAGTATAAACTACGGATATAAAGCAAAGAACGCCACTATTTGGGGTATGGAGAAACTTCCGGAATATTACCGTTCCGGGAGACAAGTATTCTTCACTGAGGGTATTGTTTGTACTCTGTATGCCAGGCAGTGTGGAGAGCAGTCATTGGCTACATTAGGTTCAAATCTAACCCCGTATGTAGCTGAGATTATCAATCGTTTTGGAGACAAAGCTAGAATCATTACGGACTCTGATGAAGCTGGAAACAAGTTCAAGAGAATCGCACACAGACTCTGCCCTAAAGCAAGAGTGTTGCAATCTAGAATAGCTAAGGACTTAGACGACTCAAAGAATGTAAATCCTGATGTAGGAAAGGAGCTGGCTAAGTTCGAGAACAGATTTTACAGAAGTCCATTCTTTACCTAGGAGGATATATGAGTACTATTGTATCTATGACAGATAAATACGGTATTACTGGTAATGCCGATTTCAAAGATGGTAGAACTCCATCTGATGCAGACCTTCTTGAAATCGCGAAGAAGTATAATATAACGGAAGAAATCAAGGTTACGATTACTGACCCTGTAAAGAGCAAGACCAGATTTAAGTTTAATGTAATTGACGGTAAACTGGTTAGAATCACCGACAAGAAAGTAGTACGTAACAATCTGGCAACAGCAGCTGAGGCTCGATTACAAGAAGTCTTAGGAGATATTATTCCGTTTGAAGAAATGGATTTCAATGATCCTGATATACTTAGCAAGATTGATATGAGGGAGGAGGATGTGTGGCAGGAAGTTTCCCGACGCAGGCTTGGTCATTGGGCTTTCGTGCCAGAGAGGTACATGAAAGCTATGTTCAACAGAGTCGTGTCTGAACGTGCCGCTGAATTATATGGGTCTGTTTAGGCGTAAATCAAACGTGTACGCGGCTTCTCGTTCGGTAAACACAGATGAGGAGATACGCGCAAGAGGTACTCCGATGAGGGCGGTTGTCTCTGATGTAATTGTCAAGAGAAACGGTTACATTGTAGTAGCTATTTATGAGGACAGGGAGTTAGGTACTCAGCATTCCTATAAATCTAACCTACTCAAAGAAGTACCTTGTGTCCACATAGGAGGGGAGGTTATTGTATATGTCGATGACGTCGATGCTGACGGCGATTACTACGTTGACTGCGAATAATATTCTCACTCCCGTTGGATTAGTAACATGCATATGTCTATTAACCATAACTTGGTTTAATATAAAACAAGCGAGGCAGTACAGGACATTTTACAATATTGTTTATATCTTACTGTGGTGGTTAATAGGTTGGTTAATTATTATGAGTCAAGAGTCTATCGTATACCATTTCGGTATGCTCGTAGATTTTATTAAATCACATATGAGGTGAAAGCATGAGGAAAAAATTAGCGCTAGCATTAACTGTCGCCACCCTCACTTTGTCTAACTTTGTGACGGCGTTGGCAGCCGGATGCGATATTACATCATACGCATTCGCGGATATTGCCGGGAGCATAAGCGGCAATACAATTACTGTAACTGTTCCGTATAAAACGACAGCTACGTATTGGGATCATCGTGTAGAGGTTTCTGATGGTGCATCGTTCTCTACCAGTAATATTACTCGTATTGACGATCAGCATTACACGGGAACTATCACTGTAAAAGGCGATGATGGCTCCATCAAAGAATATACGGTAAATATTAACAAGTCCAACTTTATGGAACCGAGTTGGGATCTTGGAAAAGCAAAGTCTATTAAGAAGAACGGTGCAAAGATTCCGGTAGAAATCCATTACAATGATGCAAATGTGAGCTCTGCCAGACTTTGTTACTACACCAAAAAGAACGATTCCAAATCCTATGCAAGTTTAACAGACGGGGATAACACAGTCGAACTTACGAACTTACGATCTGATACAAAGTACTACTATTACGTGGAAATAAAGACAGCTGATAAGACCTACACATCATCTGCAAAATCTTTCACAACTATAGAGGAGAAAGATCAGGGCACAAGTTCTTCCAGTTCTTCTTCCAGTTCTTCTTCCAGTAACAAGACGCAGCCGAGCAAGGGTACAAATACGCAGGGACCTGGAACAGCAGCAAAAGAAGATACCACCAAAAGAGATCAGTGGAGTCTGGAGAACGGTAAGTGGTATTACTACGGAGCAGATGGTTTCACCAAAGTAGGTTGGTTCCAAGTAGGTGATAAGTGGTACTACGTGACCAAAGGAACCAATGACTTAGCTATGAGTGGGTGGAAGAAGATCAATGATGTTTGGTACTACTTCGACGCTTCCGGTGCGATGATCTCCAATAACTGGATTAACAGTAATGGTAAGTGGTACTGGATGAGTGAGAGCGGATCTATGTTAATTTCTCAAGAAATCGATGTTGGAGGCAGACATTATGCGTTGGCTCCAGATGGTACTGTACTTGATAACCAGTTCGTAATGAAGGATGGTAGATGGCAGTACTATAAATCTGGCGCTCAGGGATTAGCTGTTAATGAGGCATTCACTTATAACGGTCAGACGTTCCGAGCAGATGCTCAGGGGTATTTATACTAATGACTGAGAAACAGAAAAGAGAGAAAATCAGGTCTGAGATATCTAAGCAATACAGAGATGAAATCGCAGAATTGAAACGTCAAATTCATCTGCGTGATAACATGATCCTACATATGCGGAAAGATATTGATGATTTGAAGAAGCAGAAGACGAAACTTCCGTTACACCTTGAAGCTGTGCGGAGGATAGGAGGTAGAGAGGACATTGCGATACAAGACATTGTCGATTATTGCGTGTGCAGTAATCTCATTGCTGACTGGCTGTGCCCAGAGCACGAATGTAGCAACACCCAGTGATGCCCTCACTCCTGTTCTAGGATTCCTTACAGTTGATGTGGAGGGTATAGCGAGTCACCCGTTTTCAAGAGAACCTGAGTACATTGTAGAATGGGCACCTGAACAGGAACCAGAGTGGACAGCATTACCTATTTGGGTATCAGGCAAATTAGAAGACGCTAAGATATATGAGGCTGTGCCTTCTGGTTATAAGTATACAATCGGTACGAACGATGCAGCAGATGCTTATTATAATGTAATTGTGTCTGGTATACAGCAGAACTTTGAAACACTGTGGACTGAAGTCTATGCTAAACTCAATGGGGAAGTGGAGTTCGAGGAAATCAATGCTGAACCCCTCGCTGAGATTATAGATTACATACACGGGGATGAGAAGTACGGAACACTCATAGATACAGTAACCGATGGTCTTATGGTAATCAAAGACATAAACAAGAACGGTCCCAGCGAAGGATATGATTACAGAGCCTACACTGTGTATCAGGATTTTTACGCGTGGTTGTCAAGTTTTACAACCGATGACTTGGTCAAAAATTAACCAGGTTAAATTATATATTAGTGTGATAAGGTGTCACAGCCTTATCATGCCTTAGCTTGAGACTCTAGCAAGCTTCTAACAATTTTCTAACAAGGAGGGCTATCATATGAGATCAGCCAGAAACAAGACAACTGGGTTAGGAGAAGTAGTTTCCACCCGCAACCGTAGTGTAATGTGTCAGCCGTACAACAAAGCGTGGCATACCGGAGACAAGGTAAGTGTGTTCTTCCCTATCTTCTGGACTCCAGAGTATGAGTATGTTGAAGACGAGAACGGCAACGAAGTTGAGCAGGTAGTAATGGTGCAGGAAGTTGATACTTTTGGCAAGCCTGTATACAACGAGGACGGTACTCCTGTAATGACCGAGAAGGGTAGTTGGGATATTATCGTTGCACAGCAGTGGGGGCACAAGTGTAACGATATGAAGTCCACTAAGCTTCCGAGCTTTATCCCATCCTTAACTGAAGTCTACGACAAGAGACCTGTTAAATTCCAGAGAGACGAGAACGGTGACGTTGAGTATGATGTGTACGGCGACCCGATCTTCGAATCAATCGACGGTGACATTACCTATCAGTTCTCTAAGATCGCACCTGTATTTATTCACGGTAGAAAAGCTGCTGAGATTAAGAAGGCATCTAACAAGCAGTGGCCGTCTCCGGATTTGCTCCGCGAGAGACTTAACGAGATCGAGGATGAATATGATACCACCAAGAACATGTTCGCCCCAAAGCCAGTTATCGGACCGCTTACACTGTACGCTTCAACTGAGGTTATTGCGGTAACCGTTGATAAGGACGATAAGTACATGGTGGATAGTCAGGGTCTGTACACCTATGCACTGAACTCCAACGACAAAGCTGAAGTACTGCGTAACATACTGAACGATACCAAGTTCAGACCGAGAGATCTGAACACTAAGTTCTTTGAGGTACAGTTCACATATGTTGGAACTTCCGACGACCAGAAGGGTAGAGCGGCAGCATCCAGAGCAGCAGCTCCTGTAGGTCTGACTCCTGAGTATCAGATGCAGAACAAAGATCCTGAAGCTTTCAAAGCACTCAAGACCGGTCTTGCTAAGCTTCCTACTGACTCTGAGATCATTACTCATCGTAACTTCTCCTACAGAAAGATTTCCGAGGGAGAGATTCTTCGTAAGCTTGAGAAGTATGCTGTTACTCATGCAGAAGATCTTTCTGGTGTCACTGAGCAGGCAGATATCGATATCATGAAGCGCAATGTTGCAAGACTTGCAAACTTCAAAGTTATCGACATGCTGGATGATGGAGAAGTAAAGAACACTGTCAAAGCAGCATATGATGAATGGAAAGCAACTCACACCGAACAGGAGCCGGCTCTTGTTACTCAGCAGGCAGGATACACCGAACCTAAGATGGATGTACCGCCTAAAGTTGAAGATATGTTAGGCATGTCGTCTGAGTTTGACGACAGCGAAAACTTTACCGATCTTTTACCATAATAAAAAGTCCGACCGGGATGGGTGACTGTCCCGGTCTTTCTAAAGGAGTAAGATATGTCTGCGATTAAAACAATACGCACACATAATATACAATCACATAAGGATGTACTTATCGAATTACCCGAAACTGGGGTTGTAGTATTTCAGGGACCGAACAGTAACGGAAAGTCTGTAATCACAAAAGTTATACAGGACACCGTGTACAATAACATCTCTAAACTCGGTACTCGGAAGAGTCTGGTCAATAGAGATGTAGCTGAGGGTTTTCTTGAGATTATCAGATATGATGGGTCTTCTCTTTACGTGAATATCAATCTGGAAGCTTCTAAGACTTACGTTAAGTTGACTCGTGCGAACGGTGAAGAGGTTACTCGCTATTTAGCGGATAAGACTATTCCAGATTTAGTGGAGGAGTTTGGATTTCATTACAACTCCGATAGAGGAATTAGTTTGAATATATGTGATTCAGACGAATCCTTATTATTCTTTAAAACGAACCATGTTACTAATGGTGATATTTTGAACTCAGCTTTAACTGACAATGATGTGCAGAGAAAATATGAAGCCCTGCTAAACGTGAACTTGGAAGCTACGAATAACAGAAGAGTCTTCGCAGAGAACCTTAGAGTGGCTCGAGCAGCGAAAGATGCAATTGTACTTTACGATATCGAGCAAGAGTCTAAGATCTCTGAGGCAGTAAATTACGCAGCTGCTGTTCTGTCTTCAGTGTACACTCCAGACGTTAAAGATGTACCTGCATATTGCCCACTCAAGTTCATTAGCATACCGAATCTGCGAGTAGCTACTTTAGCTTACACTCCAATAATTCATGTTACTGAGCCGAAGCTGAGCAGTATTAAGATCCCGTTTGAGGAGTTTATGATGTTTAAGAAAGGAGTATGTCCGGCATGTCACAGACCACTGTTCTCTTCGTCCCAGACCTCCACAAGCGAGATGTAGACTTCACCAGTATCAAAGGTTATGTTGAAGCCGTGGAACTGGTACAGCAAGACATTGTTGAGTATTTAAAGACTTTAACCAACGGGATGTTCGTGTCAATGGGAGATTGGTACGACAAGGGCTATCGGTCTACCGGGCGTGTGTTTGCCGACTCGTTCTATGACACAGAGATCGCGAAAGCAGTTAATGGAAATGCATATATCTGCCTGGGGAATCATTTCTTCTTGGAGAGGGACTCGAACCCTGAGATGTATCTTATCCAGCCAAGTTACCTGTACAAGCCGAGAATCAATGTTCCCATGCAGGAGCCTACTTTCAAGACAGCTGACCATGTGATCATCGGAAGGACTCAGATTAGCTTCTTCCACTTCAACAAGACCGATAAGAACTACTATACTAAGGTAGAGCCCGGAGTCAATTTCCACATTGGCGTGTACCACGATGAATGTGTATTACCGTCAGATATTAGACAACAGGCTGGGTTCTTTGGAAACACAAGTAACGATTATCTCAACAACATTTACGCTAATGTCGATCTGGCGATTTGTGGGCATATCCATACAGCAATCGGTATGAGAAACTACACTCTCAATTCGGGTAAAGTTATTCCGATTGTAGTACCTGGAGCTTTGGCTATTACAGAGAATAAAGATATCGTGAAGCATAAATCTGTCATGTGTCCGGTAGCGACTATTACAGAGGATCTGTGTAGCATTAGTTTCCAAGAATTCTCAACGCACATGGAGTGCCTCAAGTTCTACAAGATGGCAGAGCAGAAGAAAGCGACCGATACACTCGAAGCTATGGGATCAGCTGATGGAGAGTATAAGATGCCGTCAGCAGTATCACTGTCAGACTATCTCTACAGGAAAGGATATTCTGAGAGAGAAGTAAGAGCGATCATGAGCATACAGCCTGGAGCGACAGACTCTAGGACTATATTGAATTTGATAAGTGAGGAAATGTCAGATGGATTACAGTCATGATATAGAATCAGCAAGAAAAGCAATGGAGGCGCGCTACAAAGATATTGTAGCCAAAAAGAGTTACAACCTCGAGCAGTGGCGTAATTTCTTCAATGCTATCTACAGTTATAACAACCAGCAGGGAGCTGTCGGTGATTGGCAGTCTGAGTTCCAGGGGTGCGGTGTGGTAGATATTCGCGTGCCGGGTAACTCGCTGCAGGAGCGTTGGCCTCATTATTTCGGAGTACCTAAGATGGACGCACCTGAAGCAGTGTGGAGGAAGTATGGTTCTGGGTCACAGGAATTCGACTCAGAGTTTGCCGAACTCAGAACTATCTACGGGAAAGTTAAGGCGCACGCAGATGAAGTTAACAAGCGAACTCTCGAGATTGCCACAGCCGGCGGGTACAATGTATGAAATGTTGGGTGTCAGGTAAAGACCTAAAGAGTGTGTTTATCGACATAGCACCACTACTGCGTAAGTACGACAGAGCAAGAGTCATTGGCATATCGACAACGAAAACGACAATGACTTTTACTGTCGATACCGGAACATGTTACACCAGAACGATTGACATATCTGGTGTAGAAGATGGAATGGAGATGTCGATCACAGTTATGTTCACAGACCTCTCTAGTTTTATAGCAGCACGAGAAGAGGTCTTAGTAGAGTTAACACAATACTTTGTCGCTATCAAAACCAAGAAAGCTAATATGTCGCTAACTATGGGAGAATCCATCGTTGCTCCCTACGTACCACGTAGGGGCAAATCAGTAACGATAAACTTCGCTACTCTCAAACGAGTGACTAAGGTATTCTCAGGAACTACCGAATTACAGAAAGCTTTCAACAGAGACTTCGCAATCACATTCTATGGAGAGTACGCACTGATGCGTTCGCCTACGGTTTGGGTGCACACAAAGTCTCAAGGTTTAGATGGTGTTCTGTCGTTGGAACAGATGAAGAGTATTGTAGCTTTCCAGCCGGAGTTGGTAGAGGAGTCTGATAGATTGGAGTTCAGAAAAGGAAATGCCATTTTGTCTATACCTCGGTCCGCTCCAACGGAGGGAGATAAGTTTTTCAATCACAGGGAAAAGCTTGATTATCTTTCCACTATAAACCCGAGTGGAGTATATAAAGAGTTGCAAGAAATCAAGAAGAATATCGGAGTGTCAGAAACCTCTATTCACATTTACCAGAGCGGGTTTGCACTTGATATCTCAAAGAGCGGTATTTCACTGCATCAGGAATATGGTGTAAGTGGAGAGTCTACTTTTTCATTCAAGATAATGCTTGATATCTTCGCTATGTGCTTGAATATACTCGGAGACGATACAGAGATACAAGTATATGGGAAAGGAGATATTATATGCTTGGAGAATCTGGAAACAGCTATTCTGCTCAGTGTTTAGCTTATAGGCAAATAGCTGCTCAGTGTGACCTCAAGGTACAGCAGACAAAAGAGAATCAGAAGAAGTTTCTGTCACTTGAGGCTCAGATAGAGACTTACTCTGGTCTTGTTGATTCGATGGAGCAGGTACTCCAGAAGATTAAGCCTTGGATGGTAGACCTATTGGAATATAACGCACAGAAAAAGAAAGACGCTCTGGTAGCAATCAATACAGCGCTTTCGGTAGCCAACTACATCGTCCCATCTTCCATGTCTGGAATCAAATTCAGAATCGAAGGGAAAGAAGCCTGGCTGGAAAACTCAGCTGGAGTTGATGTGGATAGAGTGGAAGGATCTGGGTACAAGGGTGTTGTATCGGTGTACCTGCGCGATGTTATTGTGCGTTCCAATCCATCCATTTTGCAGTTTATGATATTGGACGAGCCACTTTCTAAGTTAGCGTCAGAGAACGCAGCTATCTTATCGACATATGTCCCGTTATTAGCGGAGAATATGCAGATTATTTGGATAGAGCATAAGAAAGAGGTGTTCGCAAACGTAGAAGATAAAGTAGTGTATAACTTCTTTAAAGATGACCAAGGACATACTATTTGTCTGAGAGAGGAGAACTGTGGTAGCTAGATTAAGTGAAGCCACCGGTACCGTCTACTTAACTGATGACTATGCAGTATTCGTCAAGTATTTCTTGAACCTATGCGTACATGCAGTAAAGGAGGGTCCAGTTCCGGACGAATCATTCAGACGGGAATATGCGGCTTTGGCTAATACATTCAGCGGGGAGCAAATCGCCGTTATAGATATTGCCGGTACAAGGTTTACTAAACCTGTCTGGCGCGAGATACGAACAGCGCTTGAGAATAATTACCAAGTGCTACAAGTGATAGACTCCGAGGACGAAACTCGTCATGAGTTCCTCAAAGACCTCTACCTTTCTTTGATTGCACAAGACATTTGCATGGAACAGGTAGGAAAACCTGAGTTACCCTCAGAGGAATTACCTTTATTACCTACACGTTGGGAGTTCTTACCGAGGTGGTTGGATGAGCTGAGAACGGATATAGTATACCGCACGGTACGATATCAGGACAATCCGGAAGTACAGTCGTTAATCTTGATAATGAGGCCTAATGTGAAAATCTGGGCATATAACAGAACAGTGTTCAGGTATCTGGCTGATAAGTGTGTAGACATCATGGACGATGTTAATGATTTCTTGTACATCTTATCTGACACTGATGAATACTGGAAAGCCCACGTAGATGAGAATGGTATGGTAGCGATACCTAACATGGATTCCATGCCTAAAGCGGATTTCATGAAAAAGTATTTATGCATACCTGACATGTTCGGAAGTATGTACATGGAGCAGGCTGACCCGAGATTGAAGCCAGCTTTCCAGTCAATCTTCCGAGATGTGAAAGCTCTCATAAATAAACAAGACACTACTATAGCGTCTTACTATAGGGAGGCTTTAAATGAACATTGACAACTTCCTAGTGACTATGGAGGTACGCCTCAATAAATGTTACACTGAGGAACAGAGAGATTTCATCAAGAATCTTGATACACCGGGGATTTGTTTCGCATCCCCGGGTACAGGTAAAACAGCATCAGCAGTAGCTGGCTTATTACTGACTGAGTTGTATAAACAGATTCCTGGGAATAAGATTTATGCATTATCATTCACTAATGCAGCGACGCTGGAATTGTCTGTGCGTCACAAAGAAGCTTGTTCCAGACTGGGAATCAATCAGAATGTGAACTTCAAAACTTTACATTCTATGTGTACCAATATCCTCCGAGAGAATCATGAACTACTCGGTATGGAGAATCTTAGAATATCATCGTCTTTCTCGATCGAGTCGCTATCAAGAATAATTATGTCGGCTTGTCAAGAGCGCAATATCGAGATCGACCCAAGAAATATACGTAATATAGTGAAAGCTGTACGTACACTTAACTCATCTCTTACGTTTGAGAAACACAACGTGGAATCTAAAATGTGTTTTATAGAGACGAGGTTGAAGTATGAGGATTTCACTTTCATCCGTAAACTACTGTATGATTACAACAAACTAGCGGAGCGTATTCAGGTAGATGATATTATGCTTTATACTCTGGAGTTATTGCTTAAACATCCAGAGGTTAGCAGAAAGTTCAAAGACCAGTGCCGTGTCATGTTAGTCGATGAGGCACAGGACTTATCACTTCTCCAGTTACGAATCATCAGTTTGTTAACTGATTGTCCTGTTCTAATTGGAGATATCAAGCAGCAGATCTATGCGTTCAACGGAGCATGTCAGGAAATCGTAGGACAGTTCTACAAGTATTTCCCTGGGGCATGGAGAAAGTACTTCAGTAGATCGTTCCGCTGTAAGAATGAGATTGCAAATTACGCAACAAAGCTCATCCTTCCTAATCATGTAGGCGGAGAGGACTTTACAGGAACTGGTGATGGAGGAGTAGTGACTGTTGGTACAGGAATCGACTATGATACCATCTGCAAGGAAATCTCGGACAAGTTCCTAATGAATCGTAGGAATTTCGAGAAAGGTATTCTATTCCTTTTCCGTAACAATGCATCTGCATTACCTGTATCAGAGGCGTTCTTCAAATGGAAGTGCCCGTTCAGAGTAAACAATTACACGCCAGTACAAAGTCTGCCAGTAATCAAGGATTTATGTGACTTTGTAAATCTGGCTACGAATCCGGGAATACTGGAGAACGTTGCATGCTTACCGAAACTTATTCCAGAGTTTAGAGCATACGAGTCATATACGGATATTCCAATTTACCGTATAATGAAGCAAAAGCATATAGGGCTCTTTGATGTGAACTATAAGTTTAAGAATGAATTCAACGGCGAACATGTTATGCAGCTTTTACTGGAAGTACATGATATGGCTGTTGGTGGTGCGCTCGCTTTCGAGTTATTCAATAAACTTTACCCAACCTATTATCAAGTGTGGTTGCAGGAAAGAGAGCGTTACCTTGAGTATGATGCCAAATACTACTTGCGCCTGGCAAACCCTATCATTCAGGGGAAAACTTACCCTGCACTCATTAAGAACGAAATCGAAAAGATGAAGTTTATAGACGAGTGCAATGCGCGTCGCATTGGTGTCAGATGCTACACTTTCCATTCCGCTAAGGGACTGGAAGATGATATCGTCTATATGGTAGACTGCGATCAGGATATTATTCCAAACGCATCAAAACTCGACCGTATGGCGAGATTTAACTGTGACCTCGACGCAGCTCGAGAGATACGAAACGAACGATCTCTCGTATACGTAGCTGCTACGCGAGCAAAAGAAGAACTTCATGTCTATTACAACGGAGAAATCAGCAAACTATTAGAAGGAGAGAATCCGTATCTAAAATACGATATGCTCTACGAAAACTTCAAAATAGATTATAGAGATGTTGAGGTCTTCCAGGAGTTCTGTAAAGAGGAGGATTAAAATATGGATCACTACGTAGAACCCTTACCGGACGAAATCGCTAAGATGATTCTTGGGGTAAGCTATGTGGCGAATTGCAATTATCAGATAGTGCATGAACGGCAAGGTTCTTACGTAGTAGCTTACAACAAAGAAACAGGAGAACGCGTGGACCTTGAAGATGGAGATGATTACAGTTTAGACGTAGATGAGTTCAATCTTATTGAGGACGAGCAGGACAGGTTGGAAGACATGACCAGCACGGACTTTACAAAGACAGGATTCGGATTCGCTATGTGGGCAGCTGTAGCAGCTTCTGTAGTTTTCTTCATCACCGTGCTACTGACTATCTATGTTATGTTTTTCAGATAGGAGGTCTACATGGGTTTTAGAAGGAACATTGGATCGACACGAACATGTCGAGTACGCAATGGGTATATCGAGATAGAAGACTCTAGCGTAACCTACCCAACTACAATACCAGTCGACACTGATTGGCAGTGCAACATGTTTGAGAGTCCAGTAGTGTCATTTATCATTATTGACGGAGACGACATTTACATCGGAACTCAGTATGGTGCAGTTGGTAAGTATCGGTACGATGGATTACTTCTGGCACTGTACACGTGGGAAGCGCCTCACGACAGTCCAGACCTAGTTGGGTACTATAACGACAGAGGGTTTATACGAGAAGCACGTGCATACGAAGATGACCCAAGGACTATTTTAATCAGAGGTTCTCGCCGGTCATTCAAACTCGATGACGGTATGATTCCGGAGAAAATAGATGAAGAGGATTCTGAGACCGCGTTCATCTTGAGATGTGCGATGGTCAAAGAGACAGGTCTTCATGTGGAGCTGAAAGGAGGTGTCTTGGTAGATGAAACAAAACATGGTCACTGGGAAATTGACCCAAGCCTTTCCACGGTACCGACTTTACAACTCTGATTCCCGAAGACGAGCAGCGGGTATATGGAGATTAGCCGGTGGCGGAATTGTTGAAGCTGACTATTACGATTACGACACATGGCATATCGGACCATACTACTTCAGATGTAGGTATGGGTACGTCGTAGATTTCTATGTAAAGAAGTCAACACCACCTACTTATCTCTTGTTTCAGGAACTGCTAAGCACTGACACTGGTATCGCAGCTTACTTCGTCAACAACACTTACATCTGTGTTGTTTATCCAGATTCATTGAAGTATATTAACATCGAGGACAAGAGTTATAATACGTTCCAGTTCGATCCTGGAGAAATAGTTGTTAAACCGACCATGAATGTTGGGCTGGTTAAAACATATACAATGTGTGGGGCAGTACCTTGTGTTCCATACAGACTGCAATTAGATCTAACAACCTACAAGCTTTATTTGGGGAACGGTGTGTGGGCAGATATACCGAAAGGTACTTTCCCTGCCAAAGTGGATGAGCCGGAATACGTAATGTACAAGCGTTTGCTCGACACTCCTAACGCACAGGCTGTTATGTTAGATTCGATCACAGGGAAAGAAATATTTATAGGAGGATAGTATGATTGAGGACATCTTAAGCAGTCTCGGTTATATCGGGATTGGAGGAATTCTTTTCCTTGTTTTCATCGTGTTCTGTTTAGTGAAAGGTGGAAACAACAAAGGCGGAAACAATAATGGTGGGAGTAGCAACAATAACCAGACTCCTCCTACTCCACCACAGAACAATACCCCGCCACAGCAGTAATTAACGGAGGTGGACATTTTGAATTTAAAAGATGTTGGGTATGCAATCGACGCATCGCTACAGGAAGAATATAAAGATTGGATCGAGAAGATTAGTGAGTACGCACGAATAATCGAGGAGCAGGACGTTATACTACGTTCAGAGGAGGCTCAAGGAGATAGATCAGAGAATGCTGTATTCATTAACGCCGTAGATGCGAAGCAGGAAGCATCCCATAACAAATCTGTATTACAGGAAAAGATAAATAAATTCGATACCACCTTTAATATCTACAAAACCACAGAACACGAGCCGAGCAATGTAGTGCAGGTAGGTTCAGTGGTGAGGTTTACAATCATCGAGGATAATAAGGAATTCACGGTAAAGATTGTACCTAAGGAAGCAGCTGCTCCACTGAAGGATGCTATATCCGATACATCAGCCGCAGGTAGCGCTCTACTTAATAAGAGAGTAGGTGACATTGTAAGATGTCAGTCCGAAAGAAAAACGTGGTCATTTAAAATACAGGAGGTATATTAAAGTGATTTATTCTGCGAAGTTAGCAGCTCCGGTCAAGAAGGCTTATGGTGAGCGGTGCTACGGAACTAATATCCAGAAAATCTGTGAGCAGCTTAGCTTAGACCCGGAAGTTTCTGGAATGGAAGCATGTGTGCTCTGCCCTAAGGATGTGGCAGGAATCATGCGTACGAAAGTGCAGCTCGCCATCGAGGATAAGAACCCTGACGTCTGCATTATCTACATTTACAATAATGAAAAAGAAGCGGATCTTGTTGACACACCATTCAAGAAACAGGTAAAGAAAACAACTCCGGATGTAGTTAAAGACATTGTTGAGGACTGTATGGGAAATTACCTGTTGAGTGCTAAGAAGACTGTAGTCAGCAGAGATGCTAAGGTAACAAAGACCATCAACTCTAAGCCAGAGGATGTGCAGGTAACTGCTGGTGGACTGAAAGGTGGCTTGTTTAAGAACAAGGCCGCAGCTGCTAAGAAAGACAATCAGGAAGTTGGAGACGAGCTGAAGTATGATGTAGCTTTGGATTTATGGTACAAGATCGATGCTCTCGGTAACCAGGTTTATATAAACAAAAAGACCGGCAAGGAAATGACCAAGATGCAGGTTGAAGCACGTAAGACGAGAATCAAGCAGGGTTCTTACAAGCTTCCTAAGACTCTGCCTGAGGGTGTGAGACCTGATCCAGCCGATGCTGAGAATATGGAAATTCCAGATGACTTGGTAGTTGGAGATATCGAAGATGAAGAGGATGATATCCCTGTAAATCTCGGAGAACCGAAAGAGCCGGAAGCTCCGGTTGCTGAAGAGCCTGTAAAACCGAATCTCGAAGAGCGCGTAGAGAGCGATTTCGAGCGTAATCTCAAGGAAGTGTCCAACTTCCATGATTGGGGTTTATTCAAGGAAGCTATGTCCAAAGACGCAGCTATCCGTCAGCTCTTAGAAGAGAACACTACTTATCAGGGTGTAGTCCAGATGCTGAGTGTTCTTGATACTGAAATCAAGACCACCTACTACGACAAGGGGCTTACCTCTCAGCAGAAGTTTGAGAAAGTACTGGAGATTGGAAATAAGCGTTCTACGCTCATGGCAACCCATAATGATATCCTTGCTCGTAAAGTTCTTGATGTTATCGACGCTGTAACTATCGGAGCTCGCCGTACCGTGAATGACTTACTTGACGAGCATCGTAAATCCATGGAGCAGATCACTGTATCCAAGGAAGGACTTTTCGATGAGACAGAGCTGCATAGACTCGTGGATATGAGAAGCAAAGCTATGTGCGAATTGCTTGCTCTTGTTAAGAGCACAATCCAGCTGTACCAGGCTATGGATCTTGAAGTATCTGATGTAATTCTTGATATGGACAAGAGACTTCCTTCCGATAATGAATACATCAATGAGATGGTTGGAAGTGCAGCCGAAGTTCTCACTCCTACTAACAGTATGGAGTTAGCAAGAACCATGATGCGTGCTTTACAGGAGAAGCGTGAGGCTTTTGTCTTGATGGAAGAGCAGGTACGTAAAGTTATCGACAGCATCAGAGAGTTATTCGATAGAGACGAGGCTATTATCCAGTACCAGCAGCACATTACTCAGATGCTGAAAGCACACAGAGTCGAAGATGCTGTTATCATCGATTCTGTAATCAAGAACATTCTGAACGTCTACATTGGTCAGCGTGGTTCAGGTCTTACCGCTACCGCACTTACTTGGAGCGGATGCTTAGCAAGAAGACGCAACACTCTGTTAATCGATCTGTCCAATGAAAGCAAGCTGGGAGATTATGGCGAAGATGTCCTTGATTTAGACGAATTTATGCGTCAGAGAATCGACAGACCTCTTTGTGTTGTAGCTGGAACTGTACCTGACGTTGAAGCTTTGTCTGAGTTGATTACCGAACTCAAGACCAGACTTGACTACTACGCACATATCAATGTGATCTTAGACAGCACTCAGTTGGAGTACGCAAAGGTTCTTGCAAAAGAATCTCTCACTGTAAACTACATCACCAACTGCACCAAGGACAACATGGAAGAAATGGGCAATGTCTATGCTTCTGTTGATGTGAACAATGTTGCTCAGAAAGTACTCATGGTCAATCCAACCATCGACGTACTGAAAGTCGCTGAGTACATGAACATTGATGTAACATCAACCAAGTGCGTATCTATCCCGGATGTTCCGAAGATCAAGAGTTGTGGAGTATTGCAGGACAAGCCGTACGAGTACATAGGAGTAAGAACAGTATTTGAGGAAGCGTTTAAATGAGATCATTGCAGGGGCAGCTCAACGCTGCAGATTTACAGAACGTAAGAGAGAAAACTCGATTACAGTTCGTAGATAATGGTAAGCAGTTTGTGACCCCTGAGGCTCTGGTAGTACATCAACAGAACATTCTACCTGATGATGTACTACTAGAGTTATGCAAAGAGGAATATCAGAGTGATGATCTTCATGTGCCGAGACGGGAATATATTCCACGCGATATGCTCGACAAATTCCGTGGTATGAATTGCGTCCCTATCAAATACAGTGCTGCTACTAACACAATGACGGTGGGAGTACTGCCAGAGTTGTCACGAATAAGAGACTTCAATGTAGGAATGTCAGTAAATGAAGTGCGAGTACCGATATACTACTATGTGCAGAATTACACTGACTACTATGGAAGACCCTCGTTCATCTTACCACTGCCAACTAAAGACTATTTGGACTTTATCTACGCAGAAGCGTTAGCACTGAGGGCTTCCGACATTACTATTTACAACACAAGTAAGTATACTGCGGAAGTTATCTATAACGCAAGAAAGCGGTTGGTTCACAGTAAGAGAACTCTCGAGGGAGAGCAGGTACTGCCATTAGCTAAGATGCTGGCTACCTCAGCACATGGGACTTTCGACGAATCAAACGAAGAGCCGAGATTCTTCTCTATCCGGATTGACCTTCATAACAGAGGTCGTGTCGTTGTGAATAAGACATACTACGGGTGGTGCATCACTATTCGTGTACTACCAGATGACTTATTGACAACAACGCTGGAAGAATTGAATATCAAGCCAAATGCTTGTGAGTTCATACGCAACCATGTTTTGAGTAAAGAGAAAGGATTACGGTTATTTATCGGTGAGACCATGTCCGGTAAGAACACAACTATACTTTCAAGCTTACTCGAACTCGTAGCTGAGGACAGGTACAAGATTGTATCTGTTGAAAGCCCTGTGGAGATTCTGGTAGATGGTATAGTTCAGATTAATACCGAGACCGAAGAGATGTTTGCCAAGAACGCAGACTCGCTGTTACGTCAGAACCCTGATATTGTCTATTTCACAGAGATTACGGAAAAGACAGCTTACTCTATCTTGAAACAATCAAACACATCAAAAGCAGTGTTCAGTTCTGTGCACGCTAACAGTATCGCTGATGTTATTTCCAGACTTATGGATATTACATCGGTAGACTCCGATAGAATAGTGCAGACACTACAGTCATGCGTCTATCAGGTGTTAGTGCGTGACGAAGAACACGATAGGATTTACCCAGTAAATAAATGCGTCCATTTCGATGAGGCGCTGAAAGCCAGACTGTACGGACAGCCTGTGTACAAGAAACGAGAAATCATTAAGGAGGTGGAGGACGCGTGGGAGTCTTAGAGAAGTACAAGTACGTCAATAACTACGGAATCGAGGTAGAACCTCCCAAAGGGTATACACCGCCAGTTACGAAGAAAGAGCGGAAGTACGTGGCAGCTAAGGCTATTCCTGTCACAGTAGCTGATACTAACCCACGTTCTGCCGATTTTATAACTGCTCATACGTTACAGGACTATAGGAGAGCATCATTTAATCTGGTGCTGCTTCCGCATGTCGATTTGGCGTATGATATTATAGCCAAGGAGGTCTACGGGTTGAGTGAATGTTTATAGTTTGAGAGCTATGACATTAGATAACAAGCCGATAGAGTTCACGGTTTTAGATGTACCGGTAATTGTGGGCGAGGATAGGTGTGTCCTACTGAACCGCAAATTTTCGCCCATATTAAAATATAGTACAATAGTGATAGGTTCCGACATTGGTCTCTATGTCGGAGATGTCTTAAAGGATATGGCCGGTAATCTGTGGTATGTTACTTATAACCGTGGGTTCATGGCTGTGTCGAAGAATGGAGAAATGCGTCCATTGTCGGACTTTAGAAGATTAAAGGTAGAACGGCAGGTCACGCAGAGAGAAAGGGAATTGTACTGCCCGGTTACATACAAATGCAAGTACAGATATCGAGACAAGATTTTCGTACATGAAGATATAGTCGGTAAATTAAAGAACAAGCTGGTTGTGTCAAAGGTTGGACAATTAGTTGTGCCTGAAGAGATTCAACAGGATACCGATATCTATATCGACGATAAACGCATTTTCTTAGGAGACGAATACGAAGGAAAGAAAGTGCTGATGTGCTATGGTAGAATATGTACTCAGTCAGATCTGGGCGCATATGATATAATAAGAAAAGAATACTTAACAAAATCAGGAGGAATTTAAGTTATGTATAAGAGAGGTTTAGACGCAGGTGGAAGCGAAGTAAGATGTGCAAAGAGTGCTAGTGATATTTATACTGCACCATCTCCCTGTATGGAGATTAAAGCTGACGACCCTGTTAAGGCGCATATCATTGAGGATTCCACTCTGGACTTCCAGATCAAGAAATCTCCGTGTGTATCTCTGATTGGCAGAAGATTCGTAAAGGGAGTAGCTATGAACCAGTATTCTGGTGACATGCTGATTTGCGATAATCAGACCGTAAAGGTTACCCAGGATGTGACCTATGTAAATATCTTCTATGCTCTGGCGGTTGATTGTCTGCGCAGAGGTATGAATGACGTGAACTACCAGATCGCAGTTTGTATCCCAGCAGCTGAGTACTTCGATGACAACAACAATCGCATCGAACAGATGAAGAACAACCTTGCTGGCGATGTCGCTATCTATTTCCCGTTAGCTGACAGAACTATCAGATTCCACATCGAACACAATCAGATCGCAGTAGCAGCTGAAGGTGTTATCGCAGCTATGCGCTACAGAACCAACAGAGATTTCGTACTGAAGAATACAGTAGTTATCGACGTAGGATACAGATCTACAGACATTACCGTACTGCTTAAATTCAGTCCAGTAGGTAAAGGTGCAGCTTCCAGACCGATTGGCGGAATCAACCTTGAAGCAAATATCCAGTCTCAGCTTGAGAGGGATAACATCTTCACAACTACTGAGAATATCCGCAAAGCACTGACTACTATTTATGTTCAGAATGGTACAGAGCTGACAGATATCACAGAATACGTGGCTCAGGCAAAAGATCTTGATGTTTCTGATTACATCAACAAGACTGTTGAGTTAGCCGCTGAAGATGATATCGTACTGGACAAAGCAGATGTGGAGGAGGCAGTACGCAAGCATTACATCACTCAGGGACAGACTATCGTGGATATCACTACTTATGTCCACAACGCTAAGGAGCTGTTCGCTGATACTGTACATCGTTCTGTACTGGATGTTATCAATGCAAAGATGTTAAGCATTGGTGATATCGCAAACGTTATGTGCGTAGGTAGACCTTTCTCCGGAGATACTTCTGATCCATACAATCTGGTAAATCTGTTACGCAGAAAGTTTGTTGGTAACATTAACATGTTTGCTGTTCCGGACGCTGGTATTGTTAATGTTGTTGAGCTGATCAACGGTATCGGTACTGACGAGTGATTTACAAAATTCCGGATGAACTTGTTCCGTATCTGGAATATATTCCGGAAGAAATGCTGAGCGATGTTATTACGGACGCACTGAAGGCTGCAATCTTTGCGCCCTCAGTGCCGGTTCAGCAATCCCAGCCCGTAACTTCAGCATTTGACATGTCCCAGTTACTGGAGCAAATTAAAGGTCTTATTGGAAATGATGTGCAAGCACCTACACCTGTTATTAAAACAGAAGAAGCCAAACCGTCTACAGTAATAACGACTACGGTAACAGATGGCGTAGATGCCGATTTACAGGATATTGTAGGAGCGTTTGCGAACAGTTTATTTAAGTGAGGTATGACATGGATGTTGTTAATGCAATCCTCAGTGAAGAGGAAGTTTTAGACATGCCACAGGAAACGCTCAGTGCTTTTACTGCGGTATTCAATAGCGAAATGCTTCGCAATGTAAATGATTACATGAAGCGATCAGACGCTAATCCATCTGTAGTAAATAAGTTAAGGGAGTGTGGCAGCCTGGCTCTTAAAGGATCTGTATTCAGTACGCAGGTTACTGATAAGAACATCCAGCAGATGGTGCGCAAGTGTGATCTACGGAGCTTACCGGACCTAGCGTACAACCATGAGGTAGATTTGAACGAGGTCATAGATGCACTGACATGGCTCAGCGAAAATGAGATGGAGTTACAGGCCACTATCGCTCCTCGTACTGAGGATAAGTACAAAGCTGCTTTGGAAGAAGTAACAAAGTATCAGAAGAACCCGGAGTTCAACCATCAGCACAATATCCCAGTTATTATGAAAAGTTACAAGACTACCCTATTCTGCCCAAAGCAGGAGAAAGCTAGAAAGACAGATACTAGTAGACTCGCAACAAATAGACTGTACTGGAAGATGCAGCTAGTTGCTTCAAAGTATCTGGATTACTGTATTTCGAAAGGTATCAGCAGAACTATTGCAGGTGAGTGCTAATGAAAGTATTACGCATATTTGACGTATCTCCATTTGTACACGCTGGTGCTGTCAACAAGTACGCTATGCTATTGCCGGAGTTAGTTGACAATGGGGAGAGTTTCGAGGAGCGGCGTATTTACGCCGGAGGAGCATCACTCATTTGGAATGTACTCTACTATGAATATGGTAAGTGCGATATGGTATTCTGCTGTGATAGATGGCCGAGTGTAAAACAGGGTATGTACGAGTATTACAAGGCAAATCGCGAACACAAAGAGGGTATACACAAAGCCAAGGAAGTCACCGAGTATATACTCAACGATTGCGGTTTTACAGTATTAGCTGAAGAAGGCTACGAGGCCGACGATTTCATCTACTCACTTGTACGAGACCATAAGAAGCACTACGATCATATTTACATTTACACTGGAGATTCTGATCTATATTTCCTTGTGAGTGACAACGTTACAGTACTACCTAACAGTTCCAGATCAAAGACTGTCACGAAGCAGAATTTCACTTACACAGCACGTACAGGCAAGTACACGCCGTACAACGCATTAACGTTCTACAAAATACTGGAGGGGGATAAGTCAGATAATATCCCACCGCTCCCGGGTTATTTACAAAGTGTAGTACGTAATGTGTTCGACAAAGAGATTTATCATCCGGTATTAGGTGACAAGGAAACTGTTAGTCAGTTACTCAATCCTCTCAATCCGGAGATAGCCCATCAAGTCAGTTTAGTGTTCCCATTAGATATGCAAGTTCCCAGTGAGTTTGCTACGGGAGATAAGATACGAATTGCTGAATGGGGAAATGCTTTCCGTAATAAATTGTGGAAGCATAATAAAGGAATACCAGCTCATATCCAGGAAAAGATCGAAGAAATGGCTGATATGGGCTTGTACACAGAAGTATAACTGCGATTTGGGCGGTTAATAAAAACCGCCCTGTATTGCAAGAACTTATGGGGGTCCAGGTATATATTATTGTGTGAGGACTATCATAAGAAAAATGGAGGTGCTACTATGTTAGCAATAATTCTTATCGTTGTGTTTTCAGGAGCAGTATGGGCGTACAATTACTTTTGGACGTCGAACCCAATCAAGGATGTACTACGGAACACCATGCTTGCGTTATCATTAGGTATTATGCTTGCGTTGCCGATAGGCGAGTGGCAAACAGAATACATTGAGGACACCGAACCTATTACCGGTAGAATGGTATATGTACCATCGTGTGAACACCATGTAGAAGAAGGTGGTCACTCGACTTACATTACACCTAAGTACACGAGTTGGTTAGCTTGTTGTTTAGATGATGAGGACAAGCTTATTCAATACTGCTCAGAGTGCTACACAAGAGAAGAAGCTATAAATATGTATATCGCGCAGAGGTGATTGAAATATGTCAGTTATAAACGTAACAGAGGATAACCTTCTGTCGGTGCTCGCAACAAACAAAGAGTTAGAGTTATACCCAGAGCCGTACAGAAGCAATGGAGATATGGAGTTGGTAATATCTTTTGATGTATACTTAAATTTCATACAAAAGTATCTGGGCGTAGATAACTATTTGTCAACACCGTCACTCGATTTGAGATTTTATTTAGACCATGATATGACAGACACACTGTTGCGTTGTTTCTACAAAGACATTGCAGTAGGAGTGGTCAAGGAAATTTGGTATACAGATGTGAACGCCCAGCCGACAAAACTAACTCACACCGTAGCTGGGTGTCCTAATCTAGGAGAAGCTTATATCAACGGGATGCATCAGGCATTTACGGCTGATATAGTGAAGGCTCAGGACGAACTCTTGAAGTACATGAACGGGTTGAATTACAAGTTACCGCCTATAAAGACAATTCGGTTTAGAGATGAATTGAACTATGCTTCATTGCTCTATGCTATGTCTCTTGCATGTACTAAGGTAGGGTACTGCCGTTGGAGTTTGGAGAGGAGCCACACATATGCAAGTTCAGGATTTGATAACTGATTTCGGCTTAACAGTTGATAAAGCGGATTTAGTTTTAGAGTATTTGAGAGAAGTTGGGAGTGAGGGAGATTGCGATGTTTTCAATGCAGTCATGACAGTTAACAATGTGTGCAACAAGCACAGTGAAATAACTAGCTCGCCAGCTACATGTGACACAATCAGAAACATCTATTCCGGATTACCTCATTATTATACGAAAACATTTGGTGATAAATACCTGATGGGGTATACAGAATTTCTACTGAGAGGTGGAATAATTTAACCGGTGTCGGTTATATTAAGATGTGAGATACTAAAGCGTATTCCGGGCAAAGACCCGTTTACGAGGAGGGCTGTATATAGGGCAGTTCTGCTAAATATAATATTATATTATAGGAGGTTCTATTATGGACGCAAATGCAGTAAACAACATTTTGATTCGCTTCGCTCAGGAAGGAATCCAGACACCGGACGCTATCGAGGCTACCAAGGCTGATATCCTGGCTTCTATGCCGGAAGCAGTAAAAGAGTCTATGGCTAATCTGTCCGATGACGAGAAGATCGCAAGCTTCATGGACGCTTATTTCGCAGGTAAGAAGGGTGTAGCAGAGCAGGCTGAGCCTACTCAGAAGAAGACTATCGCTCCTGTAACCAGCAGCCTGTCCGCAGAGGACGCTATGAGCATCCAGAACTACTACGATCTGAACGCTGAGAAGATGGGCCTGAGAGCAAGCAAATCTCGTGTTGTATGCCTGTTGACTGACAAGCCTGTACTGGCAGCTATTCATGTTAATGGTGCTAAGCTTAAGCCTACTATCGGCGAGAATACCGAGAAGAATTTCGACAAGTGGAAAGATCAGCTGGTTGACACTCCGGAGAACAAGCAGGCTTATGCTGAGCTGAAGGAAGCATTCATGAAGGGTGAGGAGATGGAAGTCTACATCAACCCGGATGCTAAAGAGAAGAACATCGGTTTCACCGTTGAGACTACAGATGACAACAATCAGCCTGTTACCTTAAACATGACTAAGGAAGATGCTCGTGACTTCCTGCTGACCAGAGTTCAGGGTGTGATCGCAGCTACCAGCGAAGATACTATCGGTATCAGCATCAGATTCATTGCTAAGAGAAACAACTCTGCAACTGATAATGAGGCTAACGCTGGAATCGATGGTACTGTAAGAGTAGCTGTTCAGAACAACAAGGCTCTGAAGTCCAATCCGGATCTGAAGGTTTGCACCTGCGCAATTCTGGAGACAAACGGACAGAGAACAGTTAACGACCAGTTCAATGCTAAGACCGCTAAGTACTTCTCTATCTATACTGGTAAGAACAAGAGCGATGGCACTCCGATTACCCGTAAGGTAAGAATGACTGGTAAGACTTCCGTTTACGTTGTTGAGCGTAAGCCGGAGTACGTAACTGTATTCGGTCAGGCTGTAAAGGCTAAGGGATTCGGTATGACCAACAAAGAGCGTGCTAAGGTTCTGGAGAACTGTAGAAAGGCTATGGCTCTGCTTACTTCTGACGCTACCAAGGCAACATCCAATGCTATGCGTACAGCAAGAGCTCAGATCCTGCAGGGCAGAGGAACCAACTCTCCCATGAACTTCAGCTAAGCGATCCTATGCGCTGGGAGGGACTTAAGTCCCTCCCAGATTTTTCTATTAGGAGGTAACTATGAACATTGCCGGTGATATGGAAACCCGAATTGTCGGGTTTGGACTCACACAATCTGATGCCATGAAAGACTTGCAGTTCAATCTTGAACGTAGTGGTAAGTTATCGGCATCACGTCTGGAGAGAAGAAAGGAAATACATGCCTGGTTGCCAAAACCTAATCTGCTCCACGTCAAGGGTATTGGTGCTATTCTGTATGATAACAATTTCTTCATTAACTTACAGACACAGCGTAAAGTGAGAGCACGCATTAAACCCCTGTCCCATTACTTATGCTTATTCAGTGCATTTGATGGGAAGTTGAGTTATGAGGACTTCACGATTACTATATCGCCAGAAGTCAATAAGTTCCTAGGGAATATTTCAGACAAGTTCTTACAGCTCTGTGATTTCCCATATATAAAACCCGTAGAGGATTTTAAGATTAAAAACTACCACAGAACCGTTATACCGGACATGGCAGTTTGCGAGACCTACAACAACTCCATTGTTCTTAGTATGAAGAATCACGGGGCAGAAGTAGATTTAACTCCCGGAGCTGACAATGCCAGTCTGCTTGCGTATTTGCTAGCAGCTAACGGATATGTGTACGATGGATATTCTATTAAGGAGTGTTTACATGATTAAATACAATGGAGAAGTTGATAAGAAATTCAACGACTTCGCAGAGAGGTACGCCGACGTAATTACGGTGACTAAGAAAAGAACACCACAGGAGCTGGATTTATCTGGAGTGTTTGTGGCATCTTCGTTCTACTTTGATATTAAGTTAGATGGAGTATTATACAAAGTTATTGCAGTAGGAGACTATGGGTATGGGTTCTGTCCTTATGCTGTACCCAAGTCATTTCCTAAGAATTGTCTCACACATAAACTTACTTATGTGGAAGATGTTAACGATTATCGGTTGCCGGATATCGGACATAACAAGGATTACTATGAGTCGAGAATTATCCCAGAGGTTCTAACTCCTACAGATATTATCGGCGACGATGCTTACTTCGACAAGAAGAAGTTTATGCTGTCAACTCTATATTCCTTGTGCATGGACTACAGAGATGTCATGTCCGATGCTCTAGGTGTACCAGCGAAAGAAGTATTTACTACAACCCAGTTGTGTGACTTCTTCTCAGCGTTCCCGTACAAATCAGCAGATTACTATCAGATAAGGCAGGATGTGCAAGATGACCTTCTGGACATTTGGAATCATTACGATTGTCGTACTTAATCTACTAGGTTCGATAGGTTTATACCGTATCGCTCGGTACACATGTTTTGGATGTGCATGGTTAAGTTTAGTACCTGTAGTAAATCTAGTGTACTTGTGCGCAGTTGCAGATAAGCTGAATGTCGAATCTATGGAATGCGACTGGTCAGTACATGCGTATGTCGCTATTTCAGCAGTCACTCTGTCTGTCGTAGGATTCTTTGTGCAGAAATACATTCTTACTGATATGACTATCGTTGCAGGTAGGATAATGTTCTTAACAGGAATAGTCACATCCATAATAGACCTGAGCGTGGCGTACTATGGAATCATAGATAAAGCATTGCCATTGTTCTGGCTTATGTTCATCATATCAGCTCCCGTTGGATTTGCACCACTATTGTTCGTTGGAAGTTTTACATTACCGAAGCGCATGGAGGCAGAACTGGAGGACATGCATGATTACGATGTGGATAATGGCTAACCAGATAGGTATGGAGTGTAAGTGGTTACTATTCCTGCCATTTGAGCACTCAGCGTACAGAGGTTTAGTAGCCGATGCTTATATGCGTGAGCAGGGCGAGAAGAGTTCGGACTTGTGCACATATGAAGCAGTGATCACAATATTGGTTTATGCTGTGGCTTTGTATTTATTTAAGTACAGGGCAGAAGCTTGGTTATATCCGATGCTCGCACTGTCTATAGTGAAAGCGATAATACGGTATGCCGAATATGTTTGCATTTATGGTTTATATTTTGAACACAAATGTTTACTAGCTGTGGTAAGTCTTATTCCTGGAGTTAGTCTACTTTGTGCTCTGAAAGTAAGGAGAGCTTAATGCTAAAAAGACCGCATACATTTGATGATATTATTGGGCATGAAGTGTTCAAGAAGTATTTCATCGAAAGAATTAAACGTGGTACATTACCACAGTTTATAGTGCTTGAAGGGCCTGAGGGATTGGGCAAAACTTCGATTGCGGAAGTAATCGCCATAACAGTAAATTACGGCTTTGACGATTCTCCGCAGAAGACAAAGGCAATTCAAGAAGTAATCGACAATAGACATTCTATTGATTGTATCAAGAAATTCAATATGGCAAAAGACTCAGGAAAGGATACAGCAAAAGAGGTATTAGCCGAATTATCCCCATCCATGTCAACTACTGGCAGAAAGGTAGTTATATGTGACGAGTCCCATGCTATTGTGGAATCTGCGCAGGATGTGTTTCTTGTGGAAACAGAATACATTCCCAAGAACACCTACTTAATTATGTGTACAACAGATAAGAGCAAGTTAAAAGCTACACTCTTGTCTCGAGCCGTATGTATACCCCTGTCAGCGCTAACAACTTCTCAGATGGTACAAGTTCTCAAGAAAGAAGCAGCGTCAAGGAATCTGACAATCCAAGGTGGAGACACTATGTTAAGAATTATCGCAGAGTGGGCAGATAACAAACCTCGTGCAGCTCTTAACATACTGAACGCTTTCGGTGAGAATGATGTAGTGTCGACGGAGATGGTGCGTGAGTTTATCGGATCGATGGATATCTCAGAGATTCTACCGCTCGTAACTTCGCTCGCTGGCTCGCTAACCTATGGATTAACATTCATTTCAGAAATGAAGTTCTCCGATGGGCTTGTCGACTCACTAGTGGAAGTGCTGAGGATTAAGATGGGACAGCCTTCATATAAAGTATCGCTGGAGCAGTATCAAGACGCTAAGCGTAAACTGGAGAATGTTCCGGAAGAAGCGATTATGAAATTGCTTCACAGTGTGGCTGGCGCACCTAAGCTGAATAGAGCGACAATGGTATCTGCATATATCAGTGCTCATATGTCGTATGAAAGAATATTTAACTCCGGACGAGAAGTACTCGTCGAGGAGCAGACTCAGAAGTTAGCAAGTAGAAGCTTAGCTCCTGATGTAAAATCACACGAGCACATCAAAGCACCTACGCTTGATGATATGCTTGCGAATAGTAACCCAATTGGAGGCTTTTAATGGAATGGGTTAAGTTGGTTCTCGTTGTTGTGCTAACACTAATACTGACGGGAGCATTTATATACTTTGCGTTCGTAGAACGAAATGCTATTTTCACCTGCTGTGTTTGCATCCTATTTGGAATAGTCACGAGCATAGCAAAGGTGGGAGATAAGAAAGATGACGATTAGAATATTATGCATCGTAATTACCCTTATTGTAGCTGTATGGGTCAGCAGGGAGGTAAATCTATCCGGAGGATGGACAGTAGTCTTTACGTTACTAGCGAGTGCGGCTGTGGGTTTTATGGCAATTATAATTCCTCTCAATTACGAGGGGTATGTAACTACTGCTAAGTCGTACGAAACACGCGTAGTCTCTAGGTATCTTGCTGAGAGAACAAAACCTCCGGTAATGCTGGCGACTATTGTACCTGTGGTAACTCCCGTGCGTACAGGATACCGGCCAGATTACTACGTTTCTGTGTATAATGGAGAGTCCGATCCTCTGGTATTCTCAGTATCTGATACCGACTATGGGACATTGCTTGAGGGTAAGGAAGTTACTGTAACATATTACTACATTAATGATACTCTGTACAATGTGAAATTAAACGACTACGATTGCGCCAATAGAATAGATCTACGTGATAGTAATATCTTTACTCAGCATAAACTGCTCGAGGAGGCATTGAATTCTAAAACACCTAAGGAGGGATTATAAAACGAATAAAAAGCTAATAGCGGTAGCTGTGGGTTCTTTGTGCGGTATAGCACTTTATTATCATTTAAAGAAATCTGAGACAAACGAGACTTACACAGTCTTGAGTGCTACTGTTAAAGATAAGTACATTAAAGACACTGAGTATTGGGAGAGCTGTATTCTTGTAATCGGAGACTATGAGTTTGTGGTTCCTGAGGGAATATACAGTAAAACCCACATAGGAGATACAACAACTCTGAAGTATTCTTACGATAATGGCAGATTACTCAGAGTTCAATTTGGAGATATAGATGGGAGGAAAGCTGATGGTGATATCAAAATACATCACGATGCGGGACTACAATAGAACTCTGTGGTTTCTGCTTATAGCAATTATGTTCCTGTCTGTCGTAGGAGATTATCCGTGTCAAGCGCTTGGGATATGGGCAATGTTGTTCGCTGGATACGGGATTGGTATTCCATCCATCGATAAGAGATATGTCATAATGAGTACTGTCTGTTACGTAGTCGCAACTATTTTATTTATGGCGGGAGATGGAAGATTCATCTCGAAAGTACTTATGACAGAAATGAGCTATTACTACACCAGTAACTGGAACGACTGGGTTGGTTCAGATTTATTCTCGTACTGCAGCATAGCTATCGTGCTTGCTTGTATTTGGTTAGTATGATTTGCCCCTACTGCGGAGAAATTATTGTTGAGCCGAATAAGGAGCATTTCTTTCCGCAAATGATATATCCCAATGAGTGGGACTTCTATGCGTGTAGGGAGTGTAATAGACTTAAAGGTCAACATATTGTATACCCAAAAGGAAGCTTATTCAGATTACTGCCGAGTGAGTTATCACTTAAGAAGTTCACGTATTTGTGGAAAGTATCAGGGAATGTAAAGTACCTAAATATTCTGCCGGTAGCTAAGATGAAAGATATTTTCGAGAAGCGGAAGTGGAGCTATGAACCTTATCTGTTCTCAATAGACGAACGCAAGTTCTATGGGTTAGATAGACTCAAAGAAATATATGCGTTTTATGTCACTAATATAAATACAAGACCTGGTGCGCTTGCACTTGTTATGTCAAGTCAGTATTCCCACATCTATTTCATACACGAGTATTCCCACACTATATACAGTCCATTCCCTGAAGTAAGACCAATAGCTATAAAGGATTTCCTTGAAGCTCATATACAGGGTTGGCTTATGTATGGTACTACTCGTAACGGAATATGGAAGACTGTGCAATCCTATACAGATTATTTTGAGAGATTGCTAAGTGCACCATCTTGTATGGAGATGCTTCAGTATAATTATAAGTAAGGAGTATTTTAATGGAGAGATTATCGCCGTTTTTAATTGCGGGTGCTTTTATTGTAATAGCATATGTACTATACAGCGGACTCTTGTTGTAGACATAGGAGTAGTGTGCACCATAAGAAGATGTGCTGTATAGGGAGGAATATTAAATGGAAGTTGGATTTATAGGTCTAACAGTAGCGGCATTTGGAATATTAAGCGATGCTGCAGGTAAATACACAGTAGCTAAAGTTAGTATGACAACTGCAGCACTTTCATTGGCATATACTTGCCTGGAGGTGTTCCAGTGTGCCACTTATATAATATAGTACACAAGGAGGAACTAATCAGTGGGACGTGGTGGCGGAGGAAGTGGAGGTAGTCACGGAGGTGGTGGAGGCCATTTCAATTACGGAAGCAGTAGAGGTGGTGGACACTCTCGCGGTGGTGGACGCTCCAGCTCGAATTATAGCTCAGTGTACCGAACTTCTTACTACAGACCAATGACGCCGTTAGGCGGTACACTCAGTATCATACTAGCTATAATTGTTATAGTAGCAGGACTGATCGCGGCAAGACCTAATATACAGGTTAGCACGGTTGAGAGGACAAAACTCGACAGTTCGTTGTGTACAAAAGTTGATACATGGTATCAAGATGATATTGACTGGATACATGACGAAAAGACGCTGCTCAAAGGCCTCAAGACCTTCTATGACAAAACCGGTGTTCAGCCGTACCTGTGGATTACAGATAATATTAACGGGAAAGCAAAACCTAATGCAAGTGATTTTGAATCCACCCTAAAGCAAAAGTATTCTGAATTATTCAGAGATGAGGGACATGTGATCGTTTGTTTTATGGAAAGCAGTCCATCCGTTTACGCTACATACTATTGGGCAGGAAGTGCAGCTAAAGGAGTATTAGATGATGAGGCTGGGGAGATCTTATTAGATGTAATCGACTCTAAGTATACGAGTGATTTGTCTGATGAAGAGATGTTCTCCAAGAGTTTCAGTGATGCTGCTACAAGAATGATGAAAGTCGGACATACAACCAAGCAGTATGTTATTATCGCTGTAGTTGTTGTAGCAGGCCTCGGAGTTGTGGTAGGATTCATCTTCTTGTTAAAAGCAAAGCGTAAAGCTGATGCTGAAGAATCTGCAGAAAGAGAAAGAATTCTTAATACTGACATTAACGAGATGGCAGATAGTGTGTTAGATAAATATAATAAGGAGAATTAAGATTATGGGATTATTTGACAGAATTGCATTTATCACTCGTAGTAAGGCGAACGCATTACTGGATGACTTAGAAGATCCGGTACAGGCAATCAATCAGACAATCGAGGATGCGACTAAGGAGTATGCGCAGGTTAAGGCTGCAGCTGCTCAGGTAATTGCCGGAGAGACTCAGGCAAAGAACACTCTCACGGAATATGAAGACAAGATGAACGCTTACAACAAGGCAGCTGAGAATGCTGTACTTGCTGGAGATGATACTTCTGCTACGATTGCTTTAGAGAAAGTGGCCGAGTATGAAACTCTCGTAAACACGTGGAAAATCAAAGTAGCTAATACAACTAAAGACGCAGATGCTATGCGTAACAAGTTGAATGATATGGCTCGAGATATCAACGAAATGAAAGCTAAAGCGAGCGAAATCAAGGCTGATCTGGCAAATGCAGAAGCTTCTAAAGCTGTTGCCAAGGTTCAGAAAGTTTCTGGTGAGAGTGCATTTAGTAGATTTGACAAGCTGGCTGAGAAAGCTGAGCGCGAACGTGCTGAGGCTGAGGCTATGGCTAGTTTAGACCAGCCGATTCCTGACGCTGGCGAAGATGTTCTCAATAAGTACGCTAATGGTGGAAGTGGGGCAACCGCAACCGCAGCTAAGTTAGCTGAACTCAAAGCTCGTTTAGGTAAGTAATGATTAAGAAGACACTATTACTGGCGACGGTTCTTTGTGTACTTAACCAAACACCTGTTAGAGCAGAGACTTATGTGGAACCTTATTCACACGTGACCGTTGAAATCACGGAGAACTACGTCAGTAATAATGATTCATTCGGCTCTATTGAGTTGAATGGTAAATACATTCAACTCCCGTGTAAAGCATCTCTGGTATTCGATTTAGGATTTACACCTGAGGAAGACATACAAGCACCTAAGAAGTCAGTCGTGGATTGGATCCACGACTACGACAGCCAGGGACGCTATGTAACTATGGATATGTATAATCCTGCAAACGAGTCTGTCGAGCTGGACGAGTGCATAGTTTACAGTCTTACTTACAGGCCAGAGGATGATGCTAAAGTAGGTTATTTGGACTACAGTATTATGGGAGTTAGTGGAGACACCAAACCAGAGAATTTATCTACAATACTAGGAGAACCTAGTAACAAGAACACCTACAGCGGTGTTACGGATATCAGCTGGGAAAGCGGTAAACAAGAAAGATCTGTAGACATAAGATATGAGGCGGATGTGATCAAAAGCATAACCGCAGAAGTGCGTACTCCTGAAGAGGTATTTGATTACCCGTACTACGATGAGGTTGGTCCATTTAATCTGACAGGAGACGATTACAAATCTAGTGTTCCGTTTAAGATGCCGACATTGGCAATAGTTATTTTGGCAGTGGGTATTGCGGGAGGAATCTGCAGGGTTTGCTGGAGACATAGGAAACAGAAGAGAACGCAAGAAATACTCAACACGCCACTTGATGAATTGGCGGACAGCATACTACAGAAATACGGGGAGGACGACGAATGAAACGATTCATATGTACATTCTTGCTTATAATAGCGCTCGGCTATATGGGAGTCTACTCGTGGTTCTTCTCTATAAAACCGGAAATAGAAGGAAGTGCAGTTTGCCAAACAAGTGGTTTTTCTCCGGTCACAGTAACCGTCCCCTTAGGAGGTACGAAGTACGTAGATGTGGCAGTAGACGGTATGAACACAGACTTACTCGAGTCTAATCAGCTGACTATCTGGAAATTCAATAACGCATCTGTATACAGAACAATGGACCACAGTCAAGGTAAGCCACTGGGTAATGATACGTATTTAACAACAGCTAAAGAGGTGTTTAGAAAGTACGGTAATTATTACGTAGGAGTACAAAGTGATGATGGTTATACACTGGACTCAAAAGATGGATTCTTGATAAATAATGCTTATACAGCTCCGTGCCCAGAAATGAACGAGGAAAACCAGCTGAAGGAATTACCGGAGGTAGAACTTCCCGCTGAGTACGAAACTTCCGGTACATGGAAGCTTCCATTCGATGTAATGGAGGTAGCTTTATCTTCATCAGCTGATGACATGAGTTACTACAAAGAGGGATGGTATTTCAACTACAACTTCCGTTATCAGAAGCATGGAGATGCTGTAGTAGATGCGGCAACAAGAGTGTGCGCTCTGAGCCATGAACCGTTGGATTGGTGGTATGATGATGGGGAGCTATTCATTGTAAAAGCTGGGAATGAATACGCTTGTGTAAAGCAAGACACATACACCAGTTGCTACTTCATAAGTAGTAATGATTTGTCTTATATCTTGTTAAATAAGTAGGAGGAATTAATATGAGCGAGAATAAGAGTACAGGAAATGGAAAAGTTGAGTGGGTTTGGTTAGAGTTAAAAGTGACAGAAGCTACAGGCAGCGATAATATGGATAAGGTTGCAGATAATCTTAAAGTGTTATTCGACGAGTATAGGAAGAGGTACTCCGTCGTGGCTACGGATACTGAAATTGTCAAAGACATCTCATCTAAGATTGACCCTGAGCTTAGTTACAAACTAAATCTGAGTTTTCTGTATATGATGCAGAAAGGCGGTGTAGAGAGACATGACTCCATCGCCGAAGCAGAGATGCTAGCTCAGCAGATTATTGATAAGTTCCCGCCATCACTCGCTAAGGAACTTCAGAGCGATGATAAAGTAGTGTGGGCTTTGAAGCTGGCCCTACAGCATTTATAGGAGGATTATGGATTGGAAGTTATTCGTACTCCACAATGGTGTACATTATCGAGAGGATATAGAGCGTTCTGTAACTAACTCGAAAATATATGAATATGTCGAGTGCGTGGAAAGAAGAGAACAGACTACAGAGGTAATCGTTGCGGATATGGAAACATTTGATGTTGCTCTTAAGTACGGGGAAGGTAAAACCTGTGTACTGAACTTCGCCTCTTTCAAGAATCCTGGGGGTGGGTTCTTGAAAGGCACAGTAGCTCAAGAAGAATATCTATGCCAGAACTCAACGCTGTACAATGTGCTATCACAGTTCACATCCTACTACGAGAAGAACAGGTTAAACACCAATGATGCTCTTTACTGGAACAGGGCTATTTACTCGCCGGGAATAGTAGTACTTCCTAGTGAAGTAAAAGTTGACGTACTGTCCTGTGCTGCTCCGAACATCAAAGCCAGCAGAATGATTGACTCGAAGAAGGTACAAGCAGTAATCAGCCGCATTAAATTCGTGCTGGATATTCTGGAGAAAGAGGCGTGTGATACTGTTATACTCGGAGCTTTCGGATGTGGAGTATTTGGAAATGATCCGAGGTTTGTAGCAAAGACATTCCGCAGTCAGGGAGTTCTTCACAGAGGATTCAAAAGAGTAGTGTTCGCTATTCCAAATAGTAAGAGTGTAAACCATAGAGCGTTCGAGGAGGTTTATAGTGACTTATAATAAGCTTAAAGAACTCGTCGATCTGATGTTAGTCAGGGATACTTTCGACGCAGATAAAATTCCTGATATATTACAGAAAGTGGTACGTTACGGTGGTAAGGAGAAGCTTACATTGCTTATAGACTTGCTCAGTTGTGATATCGTATATGGCACTGCTATAGTGCGGAAGATATTGCATATGAGCTTACTGGTATTATCAAGGATGCGGTTCCGGATATCTTCGGTGTGTTATGTTTCATAGCCCGCAATGCTGATAATATACCTGCAGCTGGTGAAATTCTAGACTACTACAATAGTTATGGGATTACCGTTAAACAGGCGGAGCCTATAAATGAGGCTATTGATTTTTATAAGAAAATGAGCAGATACGGATTCCAGCCACATGATACATTTTGGACATATGATGAAAGTATTGGCGCCAGTTTCATAGCACGGGATCTGGAGGAATACCTCAATGTTATTAACAGCCGAAGTACTCTGCGCACAGAACACGAGGCGCTTAGCGCTGTGTACAAGTCACTTTGTAAGTACTACCCTGATGTGACAATGGAAACTGCTGGACAGTATTTACTGGATCACACTGAGGGTGCTTTCCACGCTAAGGTAGCGGCATCTCAGGAAAGAATGCTTTCTGGTGGTAATACTGAAGAGACTAAGAATATAGTTAAGGTGCTGGGAAGTTCAGCACCAGAACTTCTGAAATGGGCAATGCTTAAACAGTATTTTATGACCAACCATCCAGAGCTCAATGTAAGTAAGATTCTTAAGAGAATGAAGCCTGCATTACGCGTACAAGACTTCGCCTATTTAGAAGTGCTGCTTATGTCAACAGAGTTACCTAAACAAGAAAGTGGAGTTCCCGCGTTAGCTGAGGAGTGGTTAAGACGTTTTCCTAGTGCATTAGTAACAGCGTTAGACGAGTACGATAAGTTATATTTGTGTTACGAGTTGACCACAAGATTATTACCCTTCTAGGAGGTGAGTAGTTGGGAAAGAGTGCTTTAGCTAAAGCTATTGGCAAAGAAGTATTGAGTAATGCTGATGTTATTATAACTACAGCTTACAATGCTTGGAAGAACGCAGGCAAGCCAAATCTTAAGGAGTTCGCAGTGCAGTTCGCCAAGGAAGTGGGCAAGAACGCCGATTACATCTACAATGGAGTTATGCGAGTAGCAAGTGCTTGCAAAGAAGATGAGGTAGAGGTAATCGACGCGTGGGAGCCTGGAGAAGATTTTGATCTGATTCAGTTGGCTGAGAAAGTTATTGAGAGATATCCTCCTGCTTTACAGAAAGAATACGAGCAGGAGAACAAAATAAGATGGGCACTTGAGTTGGCCCTTCATTAGGAGGAGTATGTTAGTATTTTCAAAACACGAGAGTCGTCGTTATAAAGAGTACTTAGCTGTACTTGTAATTAGTTACGTACTACATTTAGTACGCAGTATTGATTTCATTTACGCACTTGGTTGTGTACTTGCAGTCGTTATAGCTGTGGAATTTATTTCACTAGTTTTGGGGCTTTTATTGACTCCAATTATGTATGAACAAGTTTACCCAACCAAGATACGTGAACTAAAACATTCAGACGGAAAACATTACCAGTATATCGCTGAGATCAATGGTAAAGAAATTTACAGTGAGGTTTTTTATAAACAACCGATGGATGGTTTGAACATAAAGGTCTGGAAGTTTCACAGCGCATATCTGTTTGAGGTAAAGAAAGCAACTCGTAAATAATTACCTCAGACGGGAGGTTCTCCTGCTGAGAAGAAGTAAGGAGATGATTTCTTGAAGAAACTAAAGACAATTGTCCTAACCATATTATTCACTTTCTCATCTCCCTATGCTTATGAAAGGAGATATAATGAGGTTTAAGAAAATAGTATTTGGGTTAATCCTTTCCTTAATGTTGGCGTTCCCGGCATACGCTTCAGAGATCATACCGATTAGTGTAGATAACGCAGGAGTTAATAGTATTATACAACCACGTGGAAGTCACCGATGGAGCGGAGATGGTTACCCCTTCCCGCCGTATCAGTATACAACCAGTGCTCCACAGACCAATGGTATTAATGGTAATGTAACATTTACTTTGAACCCTGGGGAAACAATACGTATAAACGCTAGTTACGGCAGACAGTCGAGTTTTATAAGTTTACGGTCATCTGGTGGATTACCGTACAAGTATGCTCAAGATTACTACCATTCTAACACTAGCACAAGTCATGTTGCAGGACATGCGTGGTTTGTAACTATGGATAATACTGCTGGAGATAAAGTAGTACAGTTATTTATGCCCGCACACGAAGAAGGGTCTGAGTCAGAAGGATACATACGAGTTCCTGATACATATTACAATGTGACATTGCGTCCTGCCCACACCCACTCCTGGTCGTGGACTGGGGACGGTACAAACCACTGGCAGACCTGTTCCTGTGGACAGACGCAGAACACCGCCCCACATACCTGGCAGGAGATTTCAAACAGTGCCTCTTGTACTAGTCCGGGAACTAAGACATTCAAGTGTCCGACCTGTGGTAAAACCAAGACAGAAACGTCTCAGCCATTAGGACACGATAAAGTATTCGTTCGCGAATCAGAAGCGACTTGTACCGAACCAGCCAAGAAGTACTATTCTTGTAGTAGATGTCACCTGACTATCATTGATGAGATAGGAGACCCGTTGGGACATGATTTCCAACCGAAGTGGTATCCAGTCGGTCAGTGGCAAGATGTTTACTGGCAAGATACTTGTACCCGATGTGGATTAGTACAAGGAGACCGCCACTACAAGGAAGTACCTGTCAACTTCATAACAATAGATTATCATACAAAAGAAGAGCTGCAGAGAGTTACAAAGTTAGTAACCTTCGACTCGATTGTACGTGGTGATTCTCTTGGTACTAAGAACGAAACATTCAACGGTGTTGAGTACAGATACCATGGAGCGACGGGTCTAGACAACCAGCTATTCGCCAGACCCGATCTTGATGTTTACCGTTATATGGTTAAGCATAAGTATACCATCTACTTCAATCCAAATGGTGGAGAGGGGGAGATGACTCCAATAACGCTCACATACGGGTCTCGAGTAACGCTTCCTGCGAATACGTTTACCAGAACAGGATACAACTTCATCGGATGGTCGAAGACACCTACAGGGTCAGCTGATTATCCTGACAAGTACTGGTCTGAGAATGACTTACGTTCTCAAGCGGAAGCGGGCGAGAGATGTGACTTATACGCTATTTGGGAAGGTAAGACAGTTGTAGTATCCTTCGAGAACGGTGTAGGTGAAACGCCAACACCAATCCGTGTAACCTATGATCAGCCGTACGGGAAACTGCCGACTCCTACAATGGATACAGGTTTCCGATTCAAAGGTTGGAAGTATACTGAGATAAACAACGATACAGATGAAGTAATACGTCAGTTCTCGGTAACTCCAGACACGATAGTAACAGTAGCAGACGATCATGTACTTACCGCAGACTATGCCGAGAGTGCTATCAAAATTACATTCGTGGCACCGAGTAAAGTGCAGGTAATCGACGCGATCTCTGGCTATACAGTATCACCTCCATTCGTACCAAACGAGGAAGGTAAGAACTTCATTCACTGGTCGCTGTCGGAGGGTGGAGAAGCTTTCGACTTCAATACTCCAATCGAAGAGGACACAACCCTCTATGCAGTCTTCGAGAGTAAGCAGGTAACCTGTACATTAGTTGACTACGGTGTCAAGAAGTACTATTATCCTGCCAAGATAGGTGAACTTCCTGTACCGGAGCAGCCTGGTCAGAGATTTGTTGGGTGGTTCTGGGACGAAGCTTGTAAACAACCAGTCAGTGCTACTGAGAGTATTCCTCTGAATGATTTCTCTCTGTATCCAAAATTCACAGAGGGTAATTATATCCTATCACTTAACACGTCTGCTCAGAAGTGGGAGATGAAGTACGGAGATACAATCCCGACACTACCAACTCCTAAGAAGAGTGGCGCAACATTTAAGTACTGGGAATATGAGGGAGAGCAAGTCAAAGCCGGAGACATTTATAAGTGGTCAAAGGATGTACAGCTTATCGCTAGATGGGATGGACTTAAGTACGTTATTACTTTCCCGAACGGAACCACTAAGGTAGTGGAGGACGGTAATGCGATAGGTTCCATGCCGACACCTCCAGACAAGGTAGGAATGAGTTTCATTACCTACGTCGATCAGGATGGTATCCCGGTTAACTCTGGAACAATCCCGGATAGAGACTTGCAGCTTGATTACAAATACGGTTATAACCAAATAAGCTTAGAGCTCATTGACGACTCTTACAGTCAAACTGTTATCCGGGAGGCTGGAGAGCTGTTAAATGACTTACCTACAAGAAGCAAACCTGGTTATACGTTCTTGGGCTGGTCACAGAATCCTGGAGGAACTACAACAATAGGACCTCTGTATGTGAATACAAAGCTTTACGCTGTGTATAGTGCAGATTATCAGGATATCTATCTTGAGGATTTGGACCGCATCATTAAGCGTAAGACAGACGATACAGTAGGTGCTTTACCAGATTCACATAAAGACGGATTCAGATTTGATTACTGGACCTACAACGGGAAGAAGGTAACTTCCGACACGAAAGTACCTGCAGGTGGTATGACATTAGTTCCTCATTATACAGAACTAAACACTGACCCGACAGATACGGTTGAAGTGCGGTTCTGGTGTGATGGAATCAAGATCAATACAATCGACCTAATTCGTGGTAATTTGATTCACGATCCTGGAAGTCCCGCCATCTCTATCACAGAACCAGACAGACATTTCCTGTACTGGACTACTTCTGAGGGCGGAACAGAGCGGTATGAGTTCGAGCAGTATGTAGATCAAGACCTTGACCTTTACGCTAAGTGGAGTAATTAGTCTGTAATAAGGGGAGGTGAAAAAGCCTCCCCTTTTGTTAAAAATATACCTGCATAAAACATATATAGATGGAGCGGAGACTCCCGTATAATATTGAACGAAAGGAGAAAGAAATGGAAGAGTTTTTAAAGGAGCATGGCTTTGAGTACAACTCAAATGACGAGAATCTCATGGAGGCAAAGTGGGACGAGGACGATAGTTCTTATCTGGCAGATGGTCTCGGAATCGACTGGGAATACGACACACTTTTGGTACAGGTAAACCTTGATACTAAGGAAGTGGTAATCATGATAGATGGTGAAGTATTCGATGATGTGGATTACTCAGAATTACAGGCAGCACTTGAGGGTGAGTAAAGTATGAGACAAGGCAAGAAGCTTTTTACATTCGTAGAAGTAGATGCCAACACGCCTATTCAGAAACTATCTGTACTTGATCAGTTTCGTGTGCTGATTAAAAAGATGGCAAACGACGATGCTGCTGAGTTAAAAGCAGACGATGCTGTCACTCAGAATCTGTTGCACTTAAAAGCAGACCTTATTGGGTTTCTGGATAAAGCGGTTGAACCAATCCGACAGGGAAAGAGATTTGCTGTATCAGTATCTATATCAAGTGATTTCGAACCTGTCATGGATGAAGTATTACAGTCAAGTAGATTCAAGAACTACTATAACATTACTGTAACCAAACCAGACATTGAGTTTGATGTTACATACCAAATCAGAATCGACTTAGTCGCAAAGGAGTAAATATGTGGATTAAATACTGTATACCCGTTGTACTTATCATTACAGTATTTGTGTGGACTATTTACCGCAAAGACTATAGGAAGTTCCAGAAAAAGTACAGGATTAAACTACCGTTCCTGTGTCATGTTGGAAGAGAGAAACATCCAGATGATGTACTGTGGGGATATCGTAGGTATTTACACGTCAGGAAGGATGGACATAAGGACAGACGATACGGTTTCAACATCAAATGGTGGTTTCCAACTAAAATATACATAGGTAACTACTTATGTAAGATTTGGAGTATTAACGACGCTCGTAGAATTGTCGCAAAGCTTGAGCCCAAAATGGATTTACCCTTAGAGAAAGTACAATTCTTGGGTAAAATCGAAGGTGATCCAATCGACTTCTTCGGAAGGTCAAATCGGATATTCATCAGATGGTGTGGGAAGCTTTTCATGTTTTACGGTTATAAGTGTATCTTATGGACCAAACCAAGGCATATACTAGCTTCTAATAGTAAAGCACAATACATACTACATTGTGAATTACGGGACGAATCAAACCCTGTTAGTCCAAAGGATATCCATGCACTCTTGCAAGCTGACCCAGACACTAAGTGGGTGTTCATAACCACTGGAGTGTTTAGTGAGTTAGCTGTCCAGTATTCAATACGATATAAAGTATTACTTATGGACAGAACATGTTTAGATCATACTTTCTTATACGGAAGACCAATGTTTCTATAGGAGGAATTTCTGTGTACGACACTTATTTATTGATAGTTTTAAGTTGCTTATCTATTGCAACTATTAAGTTCGGAGTAGGTACCAAAGATACCCTTGTAGCCGCATTGGGAATAGTAGCTACGCTAATCACGATTTGTATGATTGGAGGTGAGTTACACTACCGCTATGAAACAAGACCTAAACGCAAAAAGAAGAAACCTCAAAGACGTATATCTAACAAGGTGATAGCTCTTATTATATTAGAGTTACTTGTCGGGTTAGCTATATCCATTCTTACAGTGAATGGCGTAAAAGTATCGCCGACCATAATAATAGCCGCTACAATAGTAGCCGCTATAGCATCATTACTATTTTAATGAGTCCGCCGTTTTAGTATAACGCGGATTGTCTAAGACGGCGGGTTCCTAGAGGAGAAAATACTATGGAATCAGTTATTAGAGTTTTAAAGACAAAATCATTCACACTGAACATCATGAAGTTTTCATGGGTTGTTTTAATTGTTGTGTACGCTTTTGGATATGGGCATATATTCTCAATCCTTGAGCCAGCGATGAAACTTATCTTAGCCTTGAGCGGGATCTTCATAACCGGAGGGTATTACTATATGACTTACGGATATGAGCATGGCAATAGGCTCGCGACTACATTCGGATATGTTACTGCAGCTGCTGGAATGATTTTATTAGAACTCGGTACTTTGTTTGTCGGAGGTTAATATGCTTACTATTTATAAAACAGATTCAGAGAAAGTATATAGCGCAGAGTATGTGTTTAACCAGAGGCTACCAGTTATTAAGCGTATGACAGATGTGCTCATGCCGACATTAAAAGCGTTTGGCTACGATTGGGATGGGAAGTATGTACACTCAGCATTTGGTGCAGCCCAGCTAACAGATATTAAGATAGCGTGCAAATTAGCTGTGTGCTTACAGCTCTTTAGCGGTCTACTGTTTGACACATATGGAGTATCTGAGTCTGACATTTATAAAGTACTCTCCGTTAACACAGGGAGACTGTTAATTAAACTAGATACACCACTCAGGAGACTTATGCCGTTACAGGCAAGCACTAACTCTGGGGTGAGTATAAATACTACAACTGAATTGAATGTATACTTATTCGGTTAAAGGAGGAACAAATGAGATTACGTAAAGTAATTTATGTAGCAGCTCTTGCCACTTTATTTGTGAGTGGCTGTGCTGCTAGTAACAAGGAGGTAACTGCGACGGCAGAGACAACCACTGAGGCGCCAGTCGAAGATTTGACTAAAGTGACCTTAGCTGGGAAAGAAGTCTCTGTGCCAATTAAAGTATCGGACATTGTCGATATGGGATTTACCTTAGAGAGTACTGACATGGAAACCATCGGGTTCAATCAGGATTGTGTCGGATATTTTAAATCACCAGACGGAGCTATGCTTATTGCCAATATCGGAGTACATGAGGGAGAAGGTCTCACGCCGGAAGAGGGCTATGCTTTCGATGTACTTGAGGATATTGGTAACACGCAAGGAGATGGTGTACTGTCTGTATACGGCGGAATCTCTATCTCTTCAAGTGTAGAAGAGGTAGAAGCTATATACGGTGAACCGACTTTCAATGATGGATCTAATAAGCTGTACTACAAGATTATAGGCGACGCTGCTTACAGCGATATGGTATGTGTAGCTGTAATTGATGACAAGGTGAAGCGAGTAGAAGTGTGCAACGCTAAAGAATTTAAGGAGATTCCAGTGGCAACGCCGTCCGATTCAGAATAGCGAGGAGGACTTACATGACATATACTCAATTTGTTAGCACGATGAATCACTTATACATGAGCAAAGGACCTAAGGGTTTAGTAGACTCTGTAGACTACTGGTTCAATTCAGTATATACAGGGTACTGCATAGGACTGCTTGAGTATTGTTGTAATACGTTAGGCATTGAAGTGCCTGATAACTACAAACAATACATTACGTATGAAGAGGAGGATTATGTACTGACAGAATCAATGAAGATTATGTGTGAGACAATGGGAGAGTCTTATCTGCATAATTATATTGAAAGGAGTATACCAGAATTTATAAGGCATAAAGTATGCATTACGGAGGTTGGAAATGCTGTCTAAGGAAAGCATAGATGTTTACTTAGATAAATTGGCCGATAAGATATTGGAGAAGTTTGGTCTGGAAGCTTCGATAGAGATTGTAGTGGTTGGTGGTGCAGCCATAGCCATCAACTACACTTTCCGGGAATCTACTATGGATATAGATACTTTCTCACGGGCATCGGCTTATTTAGATGATTTGGTAGCGGATGTTGCTAAAGAATGCTCGCTGCCTACGGATTGGATGAACCATAATGTAATGGTTACCGGATCGTTCACTCCGGCCATTGCGCAGTATGCAAAACACTATAAGACATTTAAGGGAGTCTTAAAAGTATTCACAGCTGACGCATTAACTCTAATATGTATGAAGTCAGTGTGTTGTAGGCCGGATAGTCACGATATACTAGATATAAAGAACATATTAGATGTGGAGACTGATATAACTTTCAGTCAGATCGTAGAGCGTTTCGTCACGTTCTATGGAGGGTGGGATAAAATGAGTATGGATGCTCAGATGTACCTGACTAAGAGATTCAACGCTATGCCTCCTGACATGGTGGACATGGTGTGGGATATGCTACCTCCGTCCTTGAGAGTGGGAGTAGAAGATAAATATGAAGTATGCTCGAAGTATTACAGGGAGGTGTTATTGTGAGTGAGGAGTATTTGAAGCCCGTAATTGTGGCAGCACTGTTAGGGGTATTAACTATAGTTTGTATGTACGTGACATTTATAACCGATGCGCCTACTGAGAAAACGGATAGTCAGATTATGCAATCTCGAATAGAAGGAACTCTCATGTCTGGAGATTACACTTACGTAGTGGATGGTACTGAATTAGCTACGCTTGATAATATGACTGTAGCTAATCTGCGTAAGTATAACGTGGTCATAGATACAGAAGCCAAGAAAGTAGTTTTAACTACTCGGCCTGTAAATCGACGCAGCACTACGTATATTCCAATTTACAGGTAATAACATGGAAAGAATACGTATCATATATCTGAGGTGCACTATTTGTGGAAGCAGGACACCCATAGCTAGAAAGACAAAACGTCACGCTGAGCCTGGGTATACAAGGCCATTATATTGCTATAAATGTAAAACAATTACGGAGTTTTGCGAAGAGCTATGAGAACACTAGCTGAGAGAATTGATTTAACTAACAGAAAACTACAAAAACGTGTACGTCTTCTTCACATATTCGGAGCACATCAAGGAACTCTCTATCAGAACCAAAGAGAGAAACTTGATGTTAGTTTTGGGTACATGAGAGATGGAAACGTTACACATTACGTACAGGTCGGGTTTCATGGAAAGACACGAGATCGGACTAGGTACGGCAAGGTACTAAGGTGGTCACACAGTGATCAAATCAAAATCTTCGATATAAGCGATTAGAAGTCGTTTATATAAATATCATTATTTGTTCATAGATCATGATAGAAGGAGGAAAAGAATTATGTATGAACATTTACCAGTAACAGCAACTAAAGAGGAAGTATTAGCAGCGCTTGACAACAAGTGCGCAGATGGGGTTATTCTCGAGTATCCATTGAACGAGTTACCGAAATGGGTGTTTGAAGTGGGGCATCCAGAGATGGATCCAGTTCCGGTGAGTAGAGTAAAGCTTACGTACCACACCTACAATACCATGCCTAAGATTTCAAAGTTTAACTTAATCACAGGTATGACTGGAACAGGTAAGACCAATATGGTAAACCTTTTCATGAAGAAGTTGATCGACGACATTACGTGGCCTCATTTCCATATCGCGTATATCGCAACGTATGGATTAGGTCTGTGGGCAGCCAATGGGGAATATCCGGTAACTATTACTCCATTCGTTGACGATATTTACAGATGCTACAGTGAGGGTGACATGCTCGCCTACATTAATGATGTGATTGCTCGATATGGGGAATCCAAAGAGAATCATGTCTTAATCGTGGAGGATGTCGACTACGTAGCTAATATCGTAAGGGAGAATTTCTGGAAAGGTTACGTGAAAGCAGTCGACAAGCTCAAGAAGTCTAGTATCACAACTATCTTCACTGCGCAGGATCTGAACGATTACACAGTGAGATGTTCGCGGGATTGTGGGGTATTCTGTGCCAATGGTGTTAGACAGTTGTGGTGTACTAGAGACATGTACTTATCCTCTGTGTGGAAAGCAGTCGAGTTATCGAATTATGATGAGGAGTAGGGTTATAAATGACATATTACCATGCCAGTACTGTTGGATCTAACCTAAAAAGGTTAGTAGTACATCCAACTCTGGTGGAGAATCATATTGTAGTCTACGCAACTCCAGAACGTGCTGTAGAGGCATTTGGAGGAGACTGCGAGGTATATGAACTAGAATATGATGAAAATTACGTCGCAGACGGGAAGTGTTTTGGTCGACCTGGAGAATACTGGTTATTCTCCAGTGTCGATGTAAGGAGGGTACTTCCTGTAACATACAAATAGTTCGGAGGAATTAGTTGTGCATAATATAAAAGTAAATAATATAAAAGGTCTTGCTGAAATAAATACAGAAGACTGGGACTGGATAAAACAACTTCGTGCTTGTACCACAGATGTTCCGGCAATAATAAGAACACCTAAGGGATTTAAATCGGTCATGGAAAATATGGGATACATCTCGGTAGGTGAGTGTTCTAAGTATACTGATTTATGGATGTCATTTGGAGATGAGTTACCGTCAGAGGATCTGTCAAGCGTATCTGCTGTATTTATGTGCGAAAACAGTAAAGTGGCTTCTGAGTTTATCGATACCAGAGCTGTCAGTTTAGACACTCCATGCGTAGTATTAATACAGACCTGCAAGCTGAAAGAGTCTAAGGTAGGTACATATTACTCAAAAGCATCTAGTCTAGCTGGAGTTGCTGGAATGGTTGAGTGTACTGATTTAGCGCGCTATATTAGAAACTTAAACGAAGTCGTAACACAGACAACAGCTCGTGTTATCATAACTCTACCCTCTGATGATCTTGAGAATATGAGCGTCAACAGGTTAAACGCGTTAGCCAATGCGATAACAGAAGCAGAGAGGAACCCAAAGATAACAATAGATATTGTCGTAGTCGGAAGTACTAACTGGACTGTAAACTTCAAGAACGTATACGGAGTTAGTTCAACCTCAGATGGTTATTTTGTATGTAGAGGAGTAGCTAACGAGTATAAACAGGGAAAAATGGATGAGGATGAAGTACAAAGTTGGCTTGATTCAAAAACTGAAGCTGTAGTTAATTTCTTGAGTAGCTAATCAAAACTCAGCGTCTACTGGGTATATAAAAATAGGGGAGGATTCAAGTTATGTTAATCTACACGAGTTACTTTGCTCAGGTTAAGAATCTGCCGTCAGATATTGTACCAATCTCAATCGCAGCTAAGCAAGTACCTGGCTGGAGATACCCAGTATACAAAGCACTTGCACCTACATATAATATTTTATATGATTACAAGCGCGACGGCGACAAAGATCATTATGTAGCTGCATATCTCAGAGATATGCTTCGGTATTTGTCTCAGGAGAAGGTTGTCGCTGATTTGGAGAAGTTGTCAGGCGGCAAGGATATTGCACTTATTTGCTACGAGAAGTCAGGTTCGTTTTGTCACAGACACGTTGTGGCAAGATGGTTAGGCAAAGCTGGTTTTGTCGTTAAAGAATTTCCTTAGGATACACTACGCCATTGGTGTATTATTTCTCCTATGAATAGGGAGGAGCAATCCTCCCGTCTGGACCTTTAGCTCAGTTGGTTAGAGCATCCGGCTCATAACCGGACGGTCCTGGGTTCGAGTCCCAGAGGGTCCACTTAGAGTAGCTATTATAAAAGGAGGAGGATGAGATTGCAAAAAGCACTCCCACGAAAGAAAGTAGTAGAAAGAGTTTGGTTTTCGAAGGATGTAAAAGAGGATATATTGCGCAAGTCAGACGGCGTATGTGCTCATTGTGGGTGTCCAGTAGCTATTGGTGACAACTTCACAGTTGAGCATGTTGTTCCAATATCAAAGGGCGGAACAAATGACTTAGTGAACATAGTAGCGCTCTGTCAAACATGTAATACGACAAAGGGTGATTGCGTATGGCATCCATACGAGTATTTAACATATTTACACGATGAGAATAAGAAAGAACTTGGAGAGTATATAGATAAGTATTTCCACGATAAAAGATGGTTTACTCGTAATAATTTTTGTCAAGTAGATTTCAAAAAGATAGAGGTAAATATCCCCTTCGCAGGGAAGCAGAAAACATTGCGAAGGGGTGATCAGACACTATTGGCACGGAGATGTATGACTGTAAATTATAAATTACAGAAAGCCCTATACTATGATTTGCAGGACATATACGACATGCAAATAGCATATATGAAGAGAAATAAGCTTAAAGTTGACAAAGCAGCAATTAAAGAAACAATAAGCAATGCCTTCCTCAATGGGGCTATTTATTATGTAGCCAGAAGCGATGGCACCAAGGTCGGGTCTTTTGCAGTAAGAATGGAAGAGCGGCATATAGCTATAGGCCATTGCAGATACACTACCCCTATACTTGTGTACAGTAATATAATAACAGCATCTAGCTTACAGTACGTATGTGAAGCGGTGAGAGATGGTATGGAGTTCATACAGCAACAGTATGCATTAGTTCTCGATGTAGATGGAGTAGTATTAGTTGCAATCGAAATGGATAGTGACAGTACTGTAGCAAGATTAGTGCTTAATACTTGGACATGCCTCTGTACCCAAGTATCGGATCATCTAATTACAACATTTTCATTGCATAGATTTTATAAACCTGGGTCTGATGATTCTAAGCAGAGTCTTGTGACACCATCTGAGCTATTAAATGTAATAAAGCGGATGCAGATAATTGGAGAAGAAATATTATAGTTTATAGGAGGATTTACATGTACAGAGCAATCACGATACAGTCGAAAGATGTTGTTGATTTATTGCTAAGAGGAGAGACTTACAGGTGCGATATTACAAAATCGAGAACTAAATACTTCTCTGACACTGATTATCACAATTGTAAAGGTTTAGCGCCGATATACATTTATATGGACAGTTTATTAGCAGAGAGCGCGCTTGCTAGGAGATCCTTTCCGAGAGTTGCTCATGCAGTTGGTTGCGAAGGTGGTTACTCTGGTAATTATAGTGAGTACGTAATTGAGTTGCTTTTAGATCATATCCCTCCTGTAGGCGAAACACATAACTGTAACAAATATGTACGTGTAATTTCAGAAATAAAACTTGAAGATGTGTCAGCTATTTATTATATAGATAATGCATATGATTCTTTTGCATTAACTGTAGTGTACAAAACAGCACGGTCTCTTTTTACAGAAAGTCAGCGTCTATCTCTTGTTGAGAAGGCTGAGATGGATAATGCAATTACAGATGATATAGAGAAGCTTAGGCGTGAATTGTCAATTGCGGATTTCTACAGAGTAATGAGTAAGGTAAAATTATATCACGTAGACGTAGGTAAGCACGATTTAGTACGTACATTTATACCAAAAGTGCCGGAAAGTGCAAATCCACCGGAGGACACGATAACACCTCGTATCTGTTTTGCTGAATCACTGGAAGGCTGTCTCAGTGCAATAGGTCACGCATTCTATTATCCCGGCAGACCAGAACTACTTACTGTGTGGGAATATGATGCAGATACAAGATACTGCATTCCTCCAGAGTACCTATACGATAAGGGACTAGTCATGGATTCTTTACGTACACGGGAATGGTGGGTACTTCAGCCTCTTACCTTGACAGGGAAGTACGTAAATCTTGTGAACTTTGAAACAACACCGTATAGAATCCCGGATGAATCAAAGAAACAGGAAGTAATACAATACATCAAGAGTAGCGCTCTGAATTTCGATGATACCGATATGGCGCTTTTACAAAAGTCGAATATACACGAGATACTCTATAAAGTATTAGGTAACTGGGACAGATATCATATAGACGAGGAAGATGTAGCAGATTTTGTGGGTCTGGATAACTGTAAGACTTATTGTAACTGCAAATTTGAGGAGGCTTATAATGTTAAGTAAAGAAGATCCGTCTCGTATTGGAGCAGTTGGGAGTGGTCTAAGTCTCGTGCCTTGGCAGGTAGGCACATTCATATCTAAATCATCGCTACGATAGGAGGTGCTCTATGTTGAGCCAAGAACTAGAAGCTATCCCATCTAATCAAGTAGCTGTAAACACACTGCACAGTCCTCTCACTGACGATGATATTACGGTATATTACGCTACTGATTTACATATAAACCATACTCTAGGTAATATGCCTGACAATATTAGTATATTTGATAAACTAGAGTCACTGGCATCTAACTTATCGGTTCAAGGTGTGTTGTTACTAGGCGGAGATATGTCTGATAATTCAGTGCTGAATAAAAGATTTCTATACAGACTTAAGAACTGTTTTACTCATATCATTTACGTACTGGGCAATCACGAATATTGGCAGTTTGAATCTGTACGAGAAGCAGAGGACTACTATCGCGGAATTTGTAGTGAGCATCTTATACTTCTAAACAACTCCATAGTGTATTTCACAACAGAATATGCAGATGGTTATTATGGTAGTTGTAAATTACCGATAAGATTTGTTCTCCGACCGCATATATTATCTAACGAGCAATTGCTTTCGATGAGCGTTAAGCAGATACAAGGTACTCTCAGTGCTGCGAGATTAGTTATATTTGGGGGAGCCGGGTTTGCAGGATATGATGAGACAAGTCCGGAGTGCTGCATATTTAACGGTAGAATCGATCATCACCAGGAACTGGAGCGATCGAAACTGTTTGAGCATTTATACAGGAAATTATTGCCTGTCCTTCAGAATACTAATTCTATCGTACTTACGCATATGCCTAAGTCTTGCTGGTGCGTGGATTCGGAGTACGATACTGGCATAATCTATGTAAGCGGTCATACTCATAAAAATTATTACTACGATGGTGGAAGTGTTAAAATTTATAATGACGCACAGACCGGGTATCACAGGAAAGATTTGCTATGTAAGAGGTTCCATATGAACGCGACATACGACATATTTAAGTCATATGATGACGGAATACATATTATTAAAAGTCAGGATTACATAGACTTCTTACGAGGGAAGAACCTCGATGGTTCTTACGCATATAAAAATACACAGCTTTATATGTTAAAGCGTGAAGGTTACTATATGTTTGTATCTAAGAGTAAATCTGGAAATCTCAGCATTTTAAACGGAGGAGGTCGTCGGAGATTACTTCGCAATGATCTGCAGTATTATTATGATAACTTGTTAAGTATGATAGATATTGTGTTAGGCCCTGTTCGTAAATGGGACAAATATACAACCGAGATTACAAATATCGTTAGAGGGTTTGGTGGTAGTGGTAGATTACACGGTAGTATTGTGGATATTGATTTTTATAACCACTTATACATAGACAGTGCTACTTTTGAGATATACCCTTATTATGCATTAAGTATGATTGATAAGTGGTTTTATCCAAATATACAGTTACTGTTAGAAGAGCGTTGCCCAGAGTTATTGCCGGATTTCAAAGCTCAGCATCTTGATTTACAACTTCCAGCGCAAATATCTGAGGTCACCTATGTCGATAGTACTGATATGTATGCACGTTCTAGAGAGATATACAAAATGCAGAAAATAAAAACTAATATACTTACCGTCTGGTACGAACATATGTTAACACCTAGGTTGGAGTAGTATTAGGTGCGTGCGCTTATGGCGGAATTGGCAGACGCGTTGGATTTAGGTTCCAATGGGAGACCGTGTGGGTTCGAGTCCCATTAAGCGCATTTAAAACATTATAGATAGGAGAAATTATGCCGAAACTCATGGAAGATGTGCAGAACATCAATAATTGGAAACGATGTATGCGCAAAGCGAGAACATATAAAATGTCTGTCCCCGGTATCGACAGAATTTATGTAAATAGTTTAGACTCATCAACAACAGTAACAAGCAAGAGATACCCCGTACTGGTGAAGGAGGATTCCAATACATATTGGACTTTGTCAGTTAGTAAGATGAAAAGAGAGTTCTGTTTACTTAACAGTGAGGAGATAAGTGACAAGTTCATTGAGGATATGTTCAATGGAAGGACTCTATGCGTTAAACCAAAGAAGATGCTGATGTGGGTATTCCATGCAGATCTTGAGAAGTACCGGTATGATTGCCCATTTGGGGTAAATAAATCAGGTAAGAATCTGGGCAAAGGTGACTACATCATTTGCTACGGGAATAAGACTCCCAGTATATCAACACTGAGAGTCGTGAACGAAGCTGTATTCAATAAACAGTATACTATTAAGGAGGATAAAAATGCCACAGTTATTTGAAGTACTCAGGGATATGTACGAGCATAATAATAATACATTTCCAGACAATGTCACAGGCGACACACGCGATGTATTACTTATGTATTCTATCTTTAAAGAAAAGGACATGGAGGCAGTGCTGCTTTCTAAGAGTTATGGAGAGTACCTTTCTCGCACGAGAGACAAAGACCCTAAGATGAAGTCTTTACTGTCTGAAGCGAGTATCTCGGTATTCAAAACTAAATTGCCATTTAACTATGAGTCGAACAAGGCACTGCATCTTATGTTACTTCCGCAACTTGAGAAAGTGTATGATCAGTACAAGAGGAATCTGCGTCAGGCAAAGGGAGTAGTTCCATACGAGAAAGCACTAAGCTTTGTATTGGATAAGTATATATTCAACCTGACAAAACCATACTTCCAAAACGAGTTAAACAAGCTTGCAATTTTGGAGACAAATAAGGCGACAGCATCAGTCGCAAGCTACTGCAAGCGTGAACATCTAGAGAGATTGTTCATTCTATCAGAAGAAGTTAAACGCGATTTGATTCCGGAAGATCAGGAGATTCTATTATCTGATTTGGCGCGAGGACGCTATAAGTCTAAGGTAAGAGAATACGCTGGAGATATCGACTACCCAGCTCTCATGATTTCATGTCCAGATTCTGTAAAAGAGATGGATTTTGAGATGTGGCTCGAGATGGCGTTAAAGACAGCGGATATCGAAATTAAGATGGACAAGCACGAAGCTCTTGTTGAGAAGGAAGAAGAATCCACACCTATAGCGGAAGAAAAGACTTTCGATACGGCAATGAATCCGCCCGAAGAGCCAGAAGCACCTGTGGTAGACAGGAATGCTAAGTTCCGCAAAAAGTACGAAAAAGTACCAGAGGAACTCAAGTCAGCAGCATTCAACTACGCTATTAAACTTGGTTTCAATGCACACATGATCGCGCAGAGATTGCAGGAGCAGTCAATGTCAGAAACTGACGCTTACAAGAATGTCCCCAAATACATCTTAGAAAAGAGAGGTAAAATTGATAAAGCCGGCTTTGACGAGTTTACGAAGAAATTCTGCTAAACTCTTGCTCGCCAGTTGTTTGTTATCGCTGCTATTACCAACTGGTGTTTATGCAGACGACGATGACGACAGCGGACCATGGCATGTTATTGTAGACAACTGGCAGACACATAAGCCTCGCGTTACAGCACTTAGGAGTCTTAACGCATATCTGGCAACTGACAAAGGTCAGGCGGTGTATTATGTGCCGACATTGGAAGAATTGCCGAACATTAAGAACGCGGTAGCTGACACTACAGATTATCGCGGAAATAATCAGAAGTTCGCAGCAGTATATGATGGGTATTTCGATCAGATGTGCTACGAAGCTTTGGTACGTAAGTCAGATGGGACTTATTCAAAGACTCCAGCTATTGTTCAATCTGAGGGTAGGGACAAAGTACGTGAGTTAACGACTCTCGGATATGACTTCCTACTTACGGATGAAACAATAACGGATATCGCACCTAGTGGTGAAGATGTTAACGCTGGATACAGTGTGCACAAGTTGGATTTAGCTAATGGTAGAGTGGACTTGAACACAGCTCTTATGGATATCTATAAAGCTGTCGGACAGGAGAAG